>Ga0315334_10000033_pt1 | contig 123819 bp, 111 predicted proteins | sample M150034915metaG_FD_205555 | JGI IMG/M metagenome (GOLD analysis project Ga0315334, IMG submission 205555) | Ammonia-oxidizing marine archaeal communities from Monterey Bay, California, United States - M1 500m 34915 | ecosystem: Environmental > Aquatic > Marine > Intertidal zone | place: USA... | reverse complement strand
GCATGATCGAGCCCTTCGTCGAGGCGCAGCGCCGCGAAGGGGTGATCAGCTACGGGCTGTCGAGCTATGGCTACGACGCGCGCGTCGCGCCCGAGTTCAAGATCTTCACCAATGTGAACAGCGCGGTTGTCGACCCGAAGAATTTCGACGGCGACAGCCTGGTCGACCGCGAAACCGACATCTGCGTGATCCCGCCCAACAGTTTCGCGCTGGCACGGACGGTCGAATATTTCCGCGTGCCCGAAGACGTGCTGGTGATCTGCCTCGGCAAGAGTACTTATGCGCGCTGCGGGATCATCGTGAACGTCACCCCGCTCGAGCCCGGCTGGGAAGGCCATGTGACGCTGGAATTTTCCAACACCACCCCGCTGCCGGCGAAAATCTACGCCAATGAAGGCGCGTGCCAGTTCCTGTTCCTGAAGGGCAACGAGCGCTGCGAGACCACCTATCGGGACCGCGCGGGCAAATACATGGGTCAGCGCGGCGTGACGCTGCCGCGGCTGTGACACTGTTACAGTCTTGCATTTGCACTGAGCAAATCTTGCATTTTCATGTCATTGAATTTGCGCGTCTTTTCTTGATGAGAAAACAAGACTGATCAGCTTGCAAGACTGCGCCTGCCACTTTCGCAGGAGACTGAACCTAGTCTACCGAAGTCGCATGTAAGGTCGAGGAACTCAACCTACCCCGCAAGCCGTGATGGCATGGATTTTTCAGTCGACCCCCAGCCGAGGAATGCGAACCTCGAGACCAGGAAAGATTTCGTTCGGGTCGAGGATGCGATCGCGGTTGGCTTCGTAAATCATCGGCCAGAGTTCAGCGTCGCCATAATGCCGGTGTGCAAACTTGCTGAGCGAATCGCCGATACTGACTTTTTCAGTCGCCAGCAGATCTGCAGGCGGATCGAATTCCCAGCGGCCGAGAGCATCGAGCTCGCCTTCAATCTTCTTCAGCGTCTCTGGTCGATAGAGTTCTCCATCCAGCCTCTCAGGCGCACTGCGCCAGCGGCGAATGGCACTTGGCGAAAGCTGGTAGAGATGGTCCGGTCCATCCCGGTCCGCTTGCAGCACACCGGTAACACTCCATTCCGGGTCCGCTTCGTTGACGAGCGACGCAAAGGGATCAGGGCGGAGACCATGGATGCGAGTTCCGCGTGCCGTGTCCAGCCTCAGCCCTGCGCGCTTGGCGCCGGTAAGCACCCACATCAAGGCATCATCGGAAAGCCCGCGGATATCTCCGCCGCCACCGACCGAGCCATGAACACCCGGAAACCAGCGCTCTTGGTAGGGTGCATCCTCATCATCGCTGGAAAAGCCGCGATCGGCATTCAGTTGCTCGACGTTGTCGAAGGGGACCACTGGAAAGAGCCGTCTGCGTTCGTCGATAGCGACAGCATGCCGCGCGTTCTCGACAAAAGCGTCGAGCGAAGCGTCGTAGTAATCATATTCGCGGTTGAACCAGTCACTGCCCGGAATGATCTCGGGGACCCCCATGGCAGACACCGTGTCCCATACGCCGAGATACTTGATCGTCATCAACGGCGCGCTTCCTGCTTGGTAGCCCGGCTGGTTCGAACAGCGCCAGTCCTCGTCGCCCTGGCCGATGCATACCTTGTCGGAATACATCGCACGGAACCGACGCATCGCATCGGCCGAACCATCCTTACCCTTCAGCCTGTCTGCATACAGTTCCAGCGCTTCATCAATACGGCCAGCGTGCAATCGATGGAGGGGGCCGACGTGCCGGATGAAGCCCACGAAGGTCCGTGCGCTGTATGCCCCACGCGAGAAGCCAAAAACGTAGATCTCGTCGCCGGGATCATAATTAAAAACGAGAAAGCGATAGGCTTCGCGGACGTTCTCCATGAGCCCATGACCGAACATGCCGCCGCGCAGCTGTTCCATTTCGCTGGTTCCAACCCCTTCGTCGTAGTGAATGAGCTGGGGAACGCCCTCCGGATCGACCCTGCTGATGCTTGCCGCAGTGAGGACGACGTTGGTGGCAACATCAGGGATGAGCTTGTTCCACGTGCCGTCGAAACAGAAAATCAAACGCTTCATTTGAATAGCCCCCATTTCCAAGATCGGAACAATATGGGAACGGACCCGCTGCCGAGCAAGGGGGCAATGCTGATTTCGTCGATATTCCCATAGTCACCGTTCGCTAGCCAACATCGTGAATTGTGGTGGAATTCGAGATGCTTTCGAACAGGCTTCGAAAGCGAGGTCAGACGGCTTCGCGGTTGCGCCTCGGTCGAACAAATTGCAGGAGGGAATAATGCAGTTGCCAGCATCAATGACGTTTGCGGCGGTCGAGGATTTCCTTGGTTCAGCCGCCGTGGAAGAGGAGGTTTTGCTACCGACAAATGGCAAGCATCAAGCAGCCGGCGCGGAAGGAGCAATCGTCCAGGCACTGGCCACATGGGTAAATGCGAAGGGGCGAGCGAATGTCCGCACTTACGCTGAAAGCCGGGACGACGATCAGATCGAAAAGCTGGTCCGACGGCTATACGGCTTGAGTGCCTTTGCTCTGGCTGATCGCATAGCCAACTTCACGAACGAGGACATTACCGATCACGCTCGCGCGATGGCGATGACCCGTATCAGAAGGCTGAGCAAAGAGGACGTGGCAGGTTCGCGCGGCCCACAGGTCGAGATCGTATGCGCGGACCATCTCGCGATGTCCCATCCTGCCTCCTTCTATACCGTTGACGAGGATGGTCTCGCCAAGGTGAAAGACCTGCCGTCCTTCATGAAGCTGGTCGACCATGCGATAATCGGTAGGCTCATCGGGAAGAGCTATCGGCGAAATCTTTCGAGACAGTTCGAACGAACTCTTGCGACCGCTCTTTACGAATTAATCCGAAATACGGATGAACATGCGCGCATGGATGATCGGGGAGATATCCGGCGTAAATCCATCCGTGGCCTGCAAGCGAAAAAGCACCTTCTGAAGCCGGAAAGGCTCGCAGTTATCACCGATGCCTCTCCTCCTCTAAACACCTACTGCAGGCGACTCCTTCCGGCGCGAGCAGACAATTCACTTGTGCAGCTCATCGAGATTTCGGTCTTCGACACCGGTCCGGGCCTGGCTTCGAGTTTGACGGGGATACCCCTTGCCGAACTGTCGGCCGAAGAGGAAGTGCAAGCCGTGCGTCGCTGTTTCGCGAAGAACGTCTCGCGCAAACACGCATCATCCTCTGGTCTGGGACTTCCAAATATCGCGAAATCCCTGACTGAGGCCGGCGGGTTCATGCGACTGCGGACAGGGCGATGTGCACTCTTTTCCGACTTCAACGAAGATCCCGTCTCGCAATTCGGGGATCTACCCTATCTTCGCAATTGGTTCGAGGATGACGGCCAAGCTGCACCGGTCGCTGGCACTCTCTTCACCTTGATTTTCCCGTTGAAGGCCTGACTGCTTGTCTTCGCTCTGCTCTTTCCGCTTGAACAAGGACGTCGATGAGAAAAGCATCGATGTCCTGATCGTGTTCCTCGCCTCCAATGAACTCCGGGCAGAGGAACTCTCGACCCTTGTCGACCGGCAGGTTCAGAGCACCTTGGCTCCGGACGAGATGATCCTCGTGACCCGCAGGACCGCCCTTGCGAAGTCAGTGTCGGCATTGACTTTCGAACCAGCGTTCGAAGGTGTTCGCAATCGCCTTGGGCGTGCGACGATCAGCGTGGTGGGATTCGGAGCGGGTGGCACCGAAAGTTCTCGAAAACTGGTTCGGGAAAGCGACGAGATCAGCGGCATGTCTCTGCAAGAGATCGGTCGTCGATGTGTTTCGAGTATGTTCGCCATTCACGGAGGCTTCGTCGAAGCGAACTCGAACTATCATTTTCTCAATCCGTCCCAACGGCATACCGATAGGTTCATAAGGCTCTCGAACATCCTTTCATCGTCCGCGGAAATATCCCTGCTCGCGATGACAATGCTTCCCCTCCTGCAGCCGTCCGCAGAAGTCGCACATGTGGATACACCGGCCATGTTCGCTTTGGTTTCTGCCGTGAACGACCACCTGCGCGTCCTCGCGCCGACAAGACCGTGGCTGAGGTGCGAGAATTTCAGATCATACCTTGGTGTGCGCACCCACGACTTTGCCACAGGCGGTGAGCCGGTAGTGCTGATCTCCGCCTCCTCCAGCGGTTCGATGGCGGAAGTGATCGCTGAAAGAAGCGTGCCCCGCGACCGGATCGGTCATGTGCTCTATCTTGGCAAGGACGACGAGCGGATCAGGCGCGCCGTCGACCTATCGTTCGACGAGAAAGAAAATCCAGAAGGCGTAAGGGACGATCGGGAAACCTTTGACGACGAGGAGTGCAAGCTCTGCGCCGCGGGTTCTATCCCGGTCCCCTTGAAAGGCGATCAGTTCGACATGGGAGGGCCGGATTTCGAACCTCTGACGATGCTGAAGTCTGATGCCCCAGCCGGTCTGTCCGCGACGATGGACAGAATGGCGGGGAACCAGGCATTCCAAGTCTCCACGGCAAGAGGAGCTGGGACGAAACAATTCCTAGTAGACGCGGAGCGTCTCGCGGGAGCTGACGAGTTCATCAAGCGCACCGCATACCTAGCCCGGCGTCACGTGCCGTCGATGACACGCGAATGCATTGTCCTCGACAAGGACTCGAAAGTCTTCGCCGATCTCGTCATGGGCAAAGCCGGGTTAGCACCTCAATTCATCGCCAGAAGTAACCTCGACGAACTCACCAGCGAAGATGAGACCGAAGGCGGCGATCGTCTGGACGGACTGCCCATCGTCGTAGTCGCCGCGGTCGTCGAGAGTGGACGTTCTCTCAGAGACATCAGCCGTGATCTTCGGAGATCCAGATCACAATCCCCTCTGATCTATCTGGTCGGCTGCGCAAAGAACGCATCGCCTGCTCGGCGCGAAGAACTCGAGAAGACCCTTGTTCAAACGCACAGGGCTGCGAAGCACGCTTTCGCAAGCGTGGAGGAGTTGATGCTTCCCGCAAGCGGGCCCCCGCACGCATGGCTGGCTGAAATCGATTTCCTCAACAGGGCTCTCGCGCAGGGGATCGACTTGGGCGAAGCCCTCACAGCGAGGCTCGAGAGGCTCGGTCGCTCCTCGGAACCGCTGATCGATGATCTGTTCATGACAGCAGGCGCCGATCCCTTGCGGATCCAGCCGGGCTTCGTCTTCTGGCATGCGAAAACCTCGGGGAATCCTGAGCGTTCTTCCCAGGCTGACGTGTATTATACGATCAGCTCTGTCCTACAGGCTCTGCGGACCAATCCGCCCACCCCAGGAGGCCGCGCGTTGCGGACCAATTGGTTCCAGCAGACCCGCCTGGATCCAGCCAATCTGGGTCGCTTCAACGATGGCGTCATCCAAGCAAGCATCCTGCGGGCAGCGCGACCGGTAGAAATAGACTATTCGATGAAAGATGACTTCGCCCGAGAAGCCGGAAGGGCGATCTGCCGCATAATGGATGCTGCGCACAAGCCGCGAGGCGAAGCGGCCTGTGAAGCACTCATTGCAATCGGCAGCGATCGTCTGCGACTGCCCAAGGACGAGCTCGAACGCATTCTCGAGAACCGCGAAACGTTACCGCCTCTCGTAAGCAAGCTCGCTGCAATCTGCCGCCAGTTGCTTCTTTAGGTTCTTACGAGAAGCTTTGGCGCCGCCGCGCGGTCAGCGCCGTCCAAGCGAGTCGAAAGCGCCAGATTGGTGAAATTGCCGAAGGGCGCATAAAGGAAACGCGGAAGGTCGAGATCGCAGGTGCCCTGCGAGCCCAAGTCTGGCAGACTCTCGAAGGGCGGCCGATGCCATTCGATCATCGATGCTGCCCTTCCCTTGGTCGATGCATCGAAAGCTCACGAGCTGATGGAAGCCCGAGTTCACTTGTCGGTAAGTTTGGCCTGACAGTCTACGAGGGACGGGGCTGTAGCATCCCGTCTGAAAGCCAAGTGACCTCCTGCCCTCGAATGCCGTGCTGTCACCTCGAGGCAGCAAGACATTTGGTTGTGCCGACAATCCGTCCTAAAATCGAGGGATGGAGAGGCTTATGGATCTGGATGAGAAACTCGATCGGCTCGGCCGTCTGATGGCTTTGATCGCGGACATCAGGCTTGGGCAGGATGCTGCTGGAGCCAAACGCACCGAACCTTTCGTCGACGCGCTCAATATCATGCTGTGGTCGCTGATCGCCTCCACGGATATGCACGGTGACGACAAACGACCGGTGTCCGAGCTGTCCGCCCTGCTGGAGGATGCGCGATCCGAGCCTTCGATTTACCAGATCCATTGCACGATGAGCCAAGAGATCGTCCGGAACCTCGTGCGCCGCGGCTATCTGGAGCGCCCGCCTGAAATGGATCGATGGAAGCACTCCTTCTACAAGGACACCACCGAGATCGTCGTCGCGCTGGCCGACAGTCTCGTCCGGATCATGTGCGAAGGACTCGAAACCTGACGATTGATATGCGCACAACCGTGCCGTGATCCACTATCTGCAGTGAAACCGGTAGTAAGCCCCAATCTGCGTGGCTTCGCAGACTCTCAACGTCGGAGACAGGAACGGGATCTCGATCTTTGACCTTACGGGTGCTCCGACGAGACCCACCGCCACTGCTCTCGGCGCTACGACATCGACCCACGCCTCATCGCCAAGCAGCGCAATGCTCCAATTCACGGCTACGATGGCTGCGGATAAAAGCCCGTCGGAGCGGCGTAGCATGAGGCTCGCGCCAAATCGGCACGGCATCATGTCGACGGATTCGGCGAGCGGCGCGGTGATAACGGTCCACAGACCGACCCTGGAATATCGGCGGACCAGCTTTTCGACGGCCCGGGCCGCATCGTCGGCTCGCATAGCTACGTAGGCTTCGAGCGTTGCGGGGATTGAGGCAGAGACCCGGTCATTCCCGTGATCGTCGGGGGGTCTCGCTCCGCCCTCACCGCTTTCCTCGATGACCTCCATGTCGCTCGGCCCACCTCGCTAATTCCTTGCGACGGGTGCCCAAATCGTCTGACCACCGCGCATTATACGCCCCGCATAGGCCAGCTCGGTTAACGACCTTTGTAGGGACGATGCGGATGGCCGCACGCGCGGCCATTTCTTTCCAAAAATATAGGCGGCGCCCGGAGCGGACATGCTCGCCCTGAGCGGGCCGACCTGCGTGATCCAAGGAGACGAGAATTATGTAAATACATGGAAGATCAAAGGAAAATGGAAATGGCAGAGAATGAAGCGAAGCCACTGCTGATGTTGTCTGAGCAGTCCGGCGAACAGCCCAGCCGGCTTGTCCTTAACCTTTCTGCCATGTCTCGCTGGCAACGCACACGGCTTGCCGTCACCGACTTTCTCCTTGCGGTTTCAAGAGGTTTGGGAAAAATCTTCCGGATGACACAGTCTGCTGAAGTCAACGAGCTCCTCAGCTACGTTCCGAAGCGCGATAAGGTCACGGAAGGGGCCCTCTGGCTGTTGGAACGAGCGCAGGAAGGTCGCCAGACGATGACGACGGATCAGCTGGCGACAGCCATGTTCCTCGCGGACAAGGCGCACCTTGATGCTTACGGGCGTCCCGTGTTCTTCGACAACTACGTGGCGACCGAGAGTGGTCCCGAAGGTGTCGCCGCGATGGAAATGCTCGATTCCAATTACGACTGGACCTCGATTGGAAGCGACGGTGCGCCTTGGACAATCGAAAACACAGAAAGCCAGTCGCTTCCGCGTCCGACGCGCTCACCGAACATGCGGCGCCTGTCCGAGACGGACGCGGAAGCGCTGGAAAGTGCCCTCGGGATGGTCGCCAACCTCGACGCCGATCAACTCCGCCTCTTCACCCATCGCGACAAAGCTTATGCTGCTGCCTGGGCAGATGGCAGGGGTGCCGGGTCGAGACTGGATCCACGGCTCATCCCCGATACGCGAGACGACGAGATGATCGACGACCTGCTCTACGCGTCACGCCATGCATATGTGGCGCCTTACCGGAAATGAGACCGAACCCCAGCGAAGTTTGGACTTTCAAAAGTCCCACCGCACCGAAGGGCGAGCTCAAGCCCAAGCATCATCTATGCATAGGCAGTGATGCCATCTTTCTTTTCGTGAGCACCCATCACGAGTGGAGAACGGTCCGCCCTGGTGTAATGATCATCCCCAATAGCGAGGTTCCATTTCTACCGCAGACCGAAAGCCAACAAAGCGAGATTTCTTGCACGATGGTAATCCAGCGAGAATTTCCCGATCCAACGGTGTCCCGGAAAAATCTTCGCGGCAGCGTCAAAAGGCGATTGATGAAAGACCTGCTCGAATATGTGCGCAAGTCGAGACAAATCGCCGAGGACGACCGCGACGCGATTCTCGATGCCATATACGACTATTATGGCACCGCCTTGGGGTGATTACTTCAGCGTCTAGAAAGGGAGTGGTCTCGCTCGTTCGATGACGCTCCAGGCTTGAAAGGCAGCGAACAGACTATCGCGAGTCCTCCGGCGCGTTTGCTCCTCGATATATCCGAGCCAGAGCAATTGCGCGCGCTCCGGAGCCAGCCGTGCAGCTTCCAGTGATCTCGTCTGCCGAGTGAGAGACAGTTTCATCCGCTCGGAGATCTCGTTCAATCTTCCGCCGGCTAGGCTCAGAACGGACAACCCTGATGGCTGCAAGTCCTCGCAAGGCCGGATCGAGGACACGAACAGACTTCCGGTCGATAGCAATTCCTGCCAGTCCCAGAAATCTCCATGGATCGCAGGTTGCCCCAGGATGATGTGCCTGTCAGCGGAGAGCTCTGCCAGGCGTTCGCACAAAGCATCGGGCCCTCCCATTCCCGCTGCCGAAAGATGAAAGGAGCGAAATTCGGGCTGGCCACCGCGCATGACGATATCGAGCGCGCCGAAGCAGGACACGGTTCGCTCCTGCGTCCTTTCGCTCTCTATCAACACGACGGAGAGCATCTTGCGGGGAAGGCTTCTAAGGACGTGCATCGTCTGACTGAGTGAACGGGGACCGCGAACGCTACTCCCTGCCTAAGCAGCGGCACCTTCGGCGTTCCGGAAACGATCGGCAAAGGCCAGCTTCATGAGATGATCCGTCAATGCTCTCGTGCCTTGTTCTTCGACCATACCGGTCCAGAGATCCCACCGGTCGATGCGCTCCAGCAGCCAGAGGTAGAAGCAATCGCGGGCATGGCGATCGCCATCCTCCCATGACATCGACCAGATCGTGCTGCGAAGCGGAATTTCGTTGGTGACCTTGAAGCTGACGAGTTTCACGACCGGGCAACCGTCGATGTGATCGGCGGCGAACCTGTTCCTCATGCGTGAGGCTACGATCTCGCGCTCCTCGACCATGTCCGCTGCATTCCTGCGACAACGATGCGGGATGAAGCCGCGATTTGCGCTGATCCAGTCCAAACCGACATCGTCGCGAGCTTCGTCCTGCGAGCGTGTAGCGATCAGCATGGCAAGCACGGCGCGGCCTTCAGGCGTCAGGTGCTGATCGCTTTCCATGAGGCCCTTCGCGACCATGAATGCGGAGAAGAATTCCCCGAGATGGCCATCACCCAGGAAGATATCCCGGATGCCCTCGTGCTTCTCGACGAACCTGCCGTCATGAATCGCGAGGTAGGACATCATGAAACCGAGCACTGCATCGAACCATCGATAATGAACCTCGGGAAAGCCCAGGCGTCCACTCCAAAAGGCTTCTCGGACCGAGCTCCATTGCTTTCCTTCCTCATCGACGAGAGGCGGCTCGCCATGGAGTTCTCCGGAGGAAGTCAGCCAGTAGCCCCAAGGCAGGTCAGGGTGCCTGCCTTCACCGTATTCTTCGCCATCCCAGCGAAGGGTCGAATCGAAATAGGTGCGCACCATCACCGTGTCTCCGGTGTTGGAGGGGGCAACGCCTGGTCGGCATCCGCTGCACGGCTGGCAGCCTTGCGGTCCGCAACCGCCTTCAGCCGCTTCGCGAGTGCAACGCAGTTTTCGTAGACGTATGCCTGGTCACGATAGACATCCGACCTGCGCGCCGTGTGATACCGGTCATTCGGCACGAGATCGCCGACGTGGTTGGTGTCGAAGCCGAGCCACCAGAGATCTTCATGCTCGAATTCATCCTGAGTGGTCTGGACGTTCTCGTAATCCTGGACCCATCTGGTCCGTGTGACGTGGCAGACGGTATAACGCTCCTGGCGCGGCTTACCCTTGGCGCGACGTTCCGTCCGGTTGACCTCGCACTCCCTCCCATAGGTGATCCCCCCATGGACTTGCGATGAGATCCCGAGAGGGACAGCCGCCGCATCGAAGCCGAAAAGTGGATGCTCGAGGCCGACCGACACATAACCCGAAAGTGTCCCGTCTTTCTGGCGAAGGATGATGCAGCCGAGGCCTGTGCCCGAGTCGACCCAGGCAACCTTGTCGGCCTCGTCATTCCACGGACCCTCCTCTCCAGGCTTGCGCTCGGGATTGTGGTAGACCTGCAATGCCGTGATCGTCGTCTGCGCGACCGGGTAACTGACAGGCCCTGCATTCATCAGGCCATCGGGACGATCGCTTCTCTCCGCCGTCTCGATTTCGCGTTTCCTCGGCTTGGCCTTTCCCCCGGTGAACTTGACCACAGGTCGATCTCCTCGTGTCTGAATATCGGTATGATGAGCCGCAGTGCAGAAATCGGTGCTAGCGGTAGCGGCTGAAGGCGTTGCGGCGGGTCATGCGCGGCGCCATTGAAGTGGCACCCTTACCGGACGCGTAGATTTCGGTGGCCAGCCACGCTTGCTCGGAGAGAAGCTGGTTATCGGGCACTTCGCGCCACCACACTCGCTCGGCCGCATTCCAACGGTAGCCTCGAGCGCGCAGCGCATCCTTGGTTTCGAAAGCGGACCCAACCGCTTCGATCAGGTGGCTGTCGGAAAGCGCGTTCTTGTCGAGTTCGTAGAGGAGCGCGGTGCCGTCGGTGTCCTCGTGCTGGAGCAGTTGGATGACTGCGTCGACATCATTGAGTGCCCGATGGCCATCGAAATACCATCCGGCCTGCATTGCGAGGTAGCCAAGCGAGCGGCCCTCGAAGCCGGCCGCCCGCCAGTCGATCTGCTCGCAGGAGCAGGCCCAGGGTCGCCCAGGCATATCGGGAAGACGATTTTCGAGCATGGGCCGGTCGAACCGCGCGTTGTGGGCGATCACCAGATCGGTCTCGTTGATGATCTTGTGAACGACATCGTCGTCGATGAACTGCGATGCGAGGTCTGCATCCGTCAGGCCTGTCAGCGCGACGATCTCGGGCGAGAGCGGAAATCCGGGATCCTCGCGCCAGGTCCAACCCCGGCCGAATTCCACGATGACGCCATCTTCGTCATAGCGGAAGCGTCTCATAGCGAGTTCGATGATGACATCGCTCGCCGGGTCGAGACCGGTCGTCTCGACATCGACGACGAGAGCAGTGGTCGTGTGCCCATCCAGATTGCCGCGGCGCGTGACGCCGGGATGAATGTCGATCTTCCTCAGGACACGGGTGTTGCCCTCATCCGGCGAGTGCATGCTGCAAAGGGACGGCGCGCGCTTCCCTTCGAAGCCCTGAGTGTCGGCGTGGATCATGGCAGCCATCCCTTCTCAAGCGCGTCCGAAACGAGCCCATTGTCAGACATGATCGAACTGAGCGTAGCAGGATGGACGTCGGCAGGAAGTCCGAGGCCATGGACGAGAATAGCGCGCGAACAGGCATCCTTGTGCTTGCAGGCTTCGATCGGGGGGAGCCCGTCGAACAGCTCGGATGGCGAGAGCATCCAGTCCATGGGACACTGCGAAATGCCATCGCGCTGGAACCGCGCGCCCGTCTCGGCCGCTACGCAAGCAATCCGGACGACATTGACCCGACCCAAGACGAGGTAATCCCCCACCTCATCATCAAGGGGATCAAGCTGCCAGGCAGCGGCCAGTTCGACTGGATCCGGTTGTTCGAAATTCGCATCGATGGTGAAGGTCATGGCCATCGCTCCTTCGTCTGAGGCGCGGCTAGTCCGACCTCATCTGAAGCGTCATATAGCACAACTATTCAATCCTGCAACCATCATTGGAGTATTGAATAAACTTGTCGGTAAGGCAGCGCTTGGCTAGAGATGGGAGAATGGAAAAAGTGGAACTGTCGAACCGGCTAAGCGCAATGGGCCATGAGACTCGTCTCAGGATCATCCAGGCCCTTGCGGAAAGACCGGACGGCATGTCGTCGACGGACATTGCCGAGCATGTCGGAGTTATGCCGACCAACACCTCGGCCCACCTCAGCGTCTTGCGCGTTGCAGGCTTGATCTCGTCAGAGAAGAAGGGGCGGATCGTGACCTATCGACTCGAAAACGAGATGCTCGGTCAGATGATTGCGGAACTGGCTAGGCTCCGACCGGACAGGTCAGCCAGAATCTCGCCACGATAAATCTCGGAATAGGTCGCTGCGGCTGGAAATGCTGCACCTGTCGGACAAGTCACGCGGCCGGTCGCAACTCCTGAACCTTCAGGGAGAAATTCTTCAATTGCTCTCCGGAAAGCTCGGCCAGCACTTCATCTCGCGCGTGTTGGAGATCGAGCAGAAAGGCAAAAGCCAGCTGTCCGTTCTGTGTCAGATCACGAACGCATCCATCACCTCCGATGAAGTAGAGCGATGCTCCGTCCGTAGCGAGGTAATGAAGACTGTCACTTGCCCTTCCCTCAGCCAAATGAGGTTCATTCACGAGGTTCGCGATACCCTGTTTCAGCCTGCTGATCTCAAGGCCGGCAGCCAGCAGGCGTGAAACGATCCGGGCTATGACCAAGTCGCGATAGGAATAGTAGCGAACTCTCCCGCGACCCTGCGCCCCATACGCCGGAAGAAGATAGCCGTGCCTGGCGAGATAGTTGAGCATGTGGACCGATAGTCCGGTGATCTTCGAAGCCTCCTTCGGGGAGAAGCCATTGAGCATTTTCGAAGGCCTAGGCACCGAGCATTCCAACGTTTTTGATTGAGGTTTGAGCGCAACTCAATATATAATTCTGCAAGCGATTGGAAGAAGCTATCAGGAACGAAAATTCAAACATTGCTTCTATGGTTGTGGCTGAAACTCTTCCGCGGCTTTGCGAATCCGAGCAACACATGTAGGTGAGGATCGCTCCGTCCAGCGGGTCAAATCATGAACGGTATGGAAAGGTCAGACATGCAGATCGTCAGCGCCACCCAATTCGTCGACGGGCTCATGGCGGCGATGTGCGTGAGCGGCCGTGAAAAGCTCAACCTCGATGATCCGGCGCTCGACCGCAGCTTCGCCGAAGCATATGACGATCTCCTGGAAAACGCAGAGCACCTCGGCCTGGTGCCTGACTTCGTTATCGCAGCCGATCCAACTTACGATGATAGTTCGTGCCTGCGCGACGCCATTCTGGACATACGCGATACCAGGTCTGTCGCGTTGAATAATCCACGCTTCGTGCACATGGATATGAAATTCAAAGGCCTTAACACGGCAGACTCAGTCTTGGATGGCAATACGGTCCCACGCGATGTTCTTCTCGATCTGGCGAAAAAGCACCTAGGTTCGATCGAAGGATAAGCGTGACCGGCGTATTGGACGAGGTCGCAAAGGACATTTGCGACCGTTATCTCACCCCGTATGTTCAGCGGCTTGAGAATGCTCAATCCATCGGGGCCCAGGCCAAGCAAGTTCACGATGCCGTTTGGGGAACCATCTCGCTAAGGCCACTTGAGGTGGTCATCCTCGACAGCCCACTTTTACAGCGGCTCCGGCATCTCCGGCAGTTGGGAGTTGCGCACTGGGTTTATCCTGGTGCCGACCATTCACGCTTCGAGCACAGCCTTGGTGTCCTTCACCAAGTGCAGCAGCTTATTTCCGCCATCAATCGTGCCGGTGCGACGAAATACGGCGAAACCGTCATCGATGACGATGACACGCAGATGCTGCGCATTGCTGCTCTCATGCATGATATCGGGCATCCCGTCCTTTCCCATGTTTCTGAATATGCATTGCGTCTCGAAGGCAAGATGCTGCTGGAAATCCAGCGAGAGCGGAAGAAATACGGCGAGAAAGTCTCGATAAGCGAGCTCGTGGCAGCAAAGGTGGTCCTCTCGGACGCGTTCAGGGAACTGTTGCAGGCGGTAGCGAAAGACAACGGGAATGCTACGGCATGGAAATCTAATCCGCAGGCATTCACCGAAAGAGTGGCGAACACGATCCTTGGTCGGATCGTTTCGACGCGCGTTCCGCTTCTTCACGAACTCGTCTCCGGTCCTTACGACGCCGACAAGCTCGATTACATGGTCCGAGATCCAAAGACGGCCGGCATCCCTGCGATCATCGACATGTCGCGTCTTGTCCAAAAACTCACTGTCGAAAGAAGAACCGAGACACAGCTTCCCAGCGCGATTGCCAGACACGTGCCCCAGGGAACGGGCGACGTTTTCATGTTCGGATTCCCGTGGAGTGGGGTCTCGGTGATCGACGAACTGCTGCTCGGTCGTATGATGCTTTATTCGAAGCTTTATCGGCATCCAAAAGTGGCAGCACTCGAGGCCATGGTGAAGCTGCTGATTGATCAGCTGTATGCCCTGGTGGGATACAAGAAAGTCGTCGGCTTCATCTACGACGTCCTCGACGACCAACTCGTCCTGGCAAATCCAGCCACGCTACTCACCCAGCTCGATCTATCAGAAGATGACGTCGCGGAAGACGATAAGAAGCAGGCCTTTGAGGTCGCCGTTAATCTTCTTCGCCGACTTCGCGAGCGGGAGCTCTTCGTGCGATCCTTCGCATTTCTGCCGGGGCAGCCAGTATCGGAGGGCGATGCTCAATCAGAACGGTTTGACCAGCTCATAAAAACCTTGGACAATGCTGGAAACGCCAAGGAACTGCATAGCAAGATCGTCCGGAAGACGAGGGAGATCCTGCAGGCGCTCAAAGAGCCCGAAGATTCCTTCCGGTTCCGGAATGCCGACCAATTGATTGCAATTCGCAGACTTGAATCTCCATCGCAGAAAGAGCTGCGGCACGCTTGGATATTTCCAACCGGGGGTGAGCCTCGAACCTTCAATGAAATCGGGATTCACAAGGAGGCGTGGAGTAGCTCCTTCGTCTCGGCGTCAGCCAAAGGCTACATCATGGCGCCAAAGGACTTGGCTAAAGAGGTGCTTCTCGCCACCGAGACGGTTGTCGCGGAAGAATACCATATCAACGTTCCGGAATGGATGCTGGAAGAGACCAAGCAGTCCCCAAAAACCCTTCGCGACCTCAAGCTCCAACTAAGAGAAGCTGGTTTCTATCGAGGTAAGCCGCGCATAATCCGGCCACGCCAGAACCGTCTGATGATGACCGACGTTGAGAAGGCCATCAACGCGTTCGTCGAGCGCTTCGCCGTGGTCCAAGAAACGGTGGCGGAGGTGCACGAGCTTCTTGATGAAGATCTGACGCCAATCTCGTTGAAGGAAAGAACCTATAACTGGCTCGACCAGTTTGGAAGCGAAGATGAAATCGATTGCGCCCTCGAGCTGCTCGAGCATGCAAGGCTCGTCGAACGGAGCGATGTCGTCGATGCCGTAAAAACGTTCATCGCGGAGAACGAGAATTTTGCCTCGGCTTCAGTGATATCGCTGAACAGTGGAAACGATAGTTCCCAGATCGTGCAGTATTACGCCGCAGATGCAGGAAAGGACCTTCGATTTTTCGGCTCTCCGGACGAGCTGGAAAGGGAGGGTCGCGAAGACCCCGTGATAATAATCGACGATTTCTGCGGCACAGGAAATCAATGGTCCAATACCATCGGCTCCCTTTTCGGTGTGGCAGAAGAAGAACGGCCTGACTTGAATGAGCAAAGGCCTCTTGCCCTGCAGCCTGTGAAAGATTTCCTTCGAAAACGCGAAATCGCCTTCGTTTTCGTCGGTGGATGGGAAGACGGTCGAGAAGCAATTCAAAAAGCAGCTGCGGCGGCAAAGATCGATGCGAAGGTGCATATCAATCTCACCGAGGATCAGCTGCCCTTTGCGGAATCGATCCTTAGGGACGGTCCGCACGCCGAACATGCCGACGCATTTCTCGAGAAAGCCGGCGAAATTGGCGACGCGCTCCTTCGCTCGCAGGAGGACGATTGGGAGGAAGGCAAGTTCGCGAGCCGTAAGCTTGGATACGGAAACAGGGCCATGCTGCTGTTCTTTCCTTACAACGCGCCCAGTCAGACGCTGACCTGCATGTGGTCCGACGGTCAATACGATGGCGAAAACTGGAACCCACTCATAAGGCGTCGGAAGAAAAATACGGGAACGGGGGCCAAGTAAGCAAAGACACGCCCTCAATTGTCAGACGCTCTAGCACGATCGCCAGGCAAACGGAGCTATGTGTGGCCGATCGAAGCAGGCATGCGGAGTTCGCCGAGCAACGCAATCGCCGACAAGCCGACATCACCCCAAAGGTGAAACGTCTGGGGGCGGTATGCGCCCGACCGCCGGATCGTATCGCCTCATGATCCGGCCAGCCCCTGCTCGGGAGCTGCCCGACCCCAAGGGTCCCAAGGGCTTGTCGCAGCGTCAAGGGCGTCTCGCAAGCCGCTGCGCAGGCTCTCCACGACGAGGTGTACATTGGGAGCCAAATGACGCCGCTGAGGATAGACCGCCCAAATAGGCTGTTCGTCCGGCCGGGCATCCTCGAGCAGGAGTTCCACCATGCCGCTACGCAGATAAGGAAGGACATAGAAATCTGGTAGCTGGCAAATGCCGAACCCTGCGACACAGGCCTCGATCACGGCATGGCCACTGTTGCAAGCGAAACGCCCCCTTGCACGGTAATGCACATCCCTCTTTGCGACCTTGAAATTCCAGATCGGGTTCGTCCCTACAATGCACTCGTGTGAGGCCAAGCTATCGACGTTCACTGGGCGTCCCTCGCGCGCAAGATATGCAGGCGAAGCGCAGGTGTAGAGTTTGCGCGAAGCTACGTGCGTGGAGATAAGCCGGGAATCGGATACGGGGCCACTCCGGACGGCAAGGTCAAACCCATCCGCAACGAGATCGATCAGACTGTTGGTCAACTCGATGGACACTGCCAGCTTCGGATACTGAGCCGCGATCCCCAAGATCAAGGGAGCCACGAAGCGCTCACCGATAGCGGTCGAACACGTCACCCGCAGGAGTCCCCGGGGCTCTCCCCTTTCGTTCATCAAGTCGAAGGCTTCCTCGGTGTCCTGAGCAATACGTTCACACCGTTCCAGAAACGCGCGGCCAGCATCCGTCAGCCCGACCTTCCTGGTTGTTCGATGGAATAGTTGCCTATCGAGCCGCTGCTCCAGCTTAATAACCGCGCGGCTCACATGGGTCGTCGACATTCCCAGCGCCCTGGCTCCGCCCGTAAATGACATCGCAGCGGCGACGGCAAGAAACTCGTCTATGCCATCCCATCTCGACATGATTGTCCCATATTTGATAAAGTCTTTTGCACAAAAAACGGATTAACACATAATTGGGGCAATGCTATAAGAATATGAAAGCAGCACGAAGCAACTGCGCGTCAGCAACGGCCGGGCCCAGCCAGCGGAATGAGAACCCGCTGGAAGAGTCCCGACCGCGAGACGGCTCATTCTCTTCGCCCGCTCCTTCTCGATACCTTTTGCAATATTCGCGCCCTGCATTGAGCGCCTGAAAAGTGGACTGGACACCTTATGAGCCGTTCTGAAACTCTCGCGCTGATCGAACGCTACTATGTCGCATTCAACGCTGGTGATGGCGATACGATGCTGGCCTGCCTCACCGACGATGTCGCACATCACATCAACCAAGGACCCTGTCAGGTCGGCAAGGACGTGTTTCGGGACTTCCTGGCCCATATGGACCGCTGCTATCGCGAGCGTCTCGAGGATATCGTGATCATGGCGAACGAAGACGGAACCCGTGCCGCTGCCGAGTTCGTCGTGCACGGGCATTATCTGACAACCGACGAGGGCCTTCCAGAAGCAACGGGTCAGGGCTATGTCCTGCCGGCCGGAACCTTCTTCGACATCGTCGACGGGGTCATTTCGCGGGTGAGTGTCTACTATAACCTCGCCGAATGGACCGAGCAGGTCAATCAATGAGCCTGACCATCAGGCGGCTAGTCCATCACGAGCTGCAATCAGCGATTGACGATCTTGCGCGCTTGCGCATCGAGGTCTTCGCGGCCTGGCCCTATCTCTACAGAGGCGATCTGGATTACGAGGCGACCTACCTGCGCGAATTCCTTGCTGCACGCGACAGTGTCCTGGTTGCCGCATATGACGGCAAGCGCATTGTCGGTGCCGCGACCGCCTCGCCGATGTCGGCGCAGAAGGCGGAAATTCGCGGCCCTTTCGAGACAATCGGCAGAGACACGTCCGATATTTTCTATTTCGGTGAAAGCGTTCTCCTGCCCGAGTACCGCGGGCAAGGCGTCGGACACGCCTTCTTCGATCAGAGAGAGGCTCATGCCGCGAATTGCGGAGCACGCTCGACCGCTTTTGTAGCAGTAATAAGGCCTGACGAACATCCGCTGCGACCGCATGACTATGTCCCCTTGCACGCCTTCTGGAAGCGGCGCGGCTATGCCTCTATCGACGGTTTGTCCACGACCTTAGCGTGGCAGGATATCGGCGAAGAGGAGGAAACTCTCAAGTCGATGCAATTCTGGGTGCGCGGCCAGTGACCTTTCTTGTCGCAGCCGCACAGTATCCGATCGAGATGCTGCGGGACTGGGCCGCCTATGGTGCCAAGCTTGAGTGCTGGGTGGAAGAAGCCGCGCTGCAAGGCGCAAGGCTGCTCGTGTTCCCCGAATACGCGGCTATGGAGCTGGCATCACTAAATCCGGACACCATGGGCGATCTTGCCGGATCCATTGCACATGTGGATGCCTTGCTGCCACAGGCTGATGCCTTGCACGCACACCTTGCAGCCCGTTTCGACGTCCATATCCTGGCAGGAAGCGCCCCCTGCCTTGGGGGCCGAGGGAAGTTCTTCAATCGCGCCCGGCTGTTCACCCCATCCGGTGGTGTCGGCGTCCAGGACAAGCTAGTGATGACCCGCTTCGAACGCGAAGAATGGGACATATCACCCGGCAGGGAACTTCGCCTGTTCGATACCGACCTGGGCCGCATCGGGATTGTGATCTGCTATGACAGCGAGTTCCCACTGATCGCCCGGGCACTTGTCGAGGCCGGTGCCGACATGTTGCTGGCTCCCTCTTGTACGGACAGCTCCCACGGATACTGGCGCGTCAGGATCGGAGCGCAGGCCCGGGCGCTCGAAGGCCAATGCTATGTCGTGCAAGCCCCGACCATTGGAGACGCTCCGTGGTCACCCGCCGTTGACGTCAATCACGGCATCGCGGGCATTTATGCACCCCCAGACAGTCCCTTCTCCCCTACTGGTGTCGTTGCCATCGGAGAACCGGACCGTCACCAATGGGTCTTCGGCGAAATCGACACGGCGATCGTTGACCGCTTGAGAGCCGATGGCGGAGTGCTGAATGTGCGCGACTGGACGGAAACTTCCCTCAACGCAGCTTCGTTCCCCGTCGAGATTGTCGATCTTAGAACCAAGCCATTGCCAATCCCCGCAGAAATCGCACACCAAGCAGTAACCAGACAAACGCGACCATCGTCGGCCTGTGTCGGGTAACTACGGATGGTGCGGGGTCAGGCTCAGCAAGGATTGCACTCACATCGATTTGGGTTCTTTGCGGCTACTCTTGTTTGCAAGTCGTTACCGGTGCCCGCTTGGCCAGATCGCATTGTGACCCCAACTGACCAACAATTTCGTTGACCCTGGCTCCCTAGCTCGATGGAGGTCCAGCACCTTTTCAACGCTCATGATTGGGATGGGTGGCCTTTGTCAGTCTTGACTCATTCAATCCATCTCGAACAGATTAACATACATTTCTGTATTTTTTCTTTACCCGGGGCTGCGTCTGTGCGACTTTCACGGATATCGGGCCGCTTAAAAGACGGCGTGAAGGGAGAGCGAAATGCAAGAGCACCGCAAAGACATCCGGCAATTGCCCGCGAAGATTAGTATTGTCACAGCGCTACTATTTGCAGGTACGACCGCGGCCTATGCTGAACCCGAACGGATGCCGACGACGACCGAACCAGCTCATTCTCGTTCCTCAACCCCGTCGCCCAACCGGGATATGGAGCTCGCCTACGAGCAGGCAGCCAAGGTTCTTGATGCCAACCTCGCGCAGGCTATTCGAAACTCCGAAGTTCGCCCGCACTGGATCGAGGATGGCGCCGCATTCTGGTATCAACGGGAAGGTGATGCAGGCACTGAATGGGTCGTCGTCGATGTGGAGACCGGCACGCGCTCGAACGCTTTCGATGCCGAACGCCTGAAATATGCCTCCATTGCTGTTGGCGCCTCCCCAACTTCGCCTCTGTCGGTCACAGCACTAGACACCCGCAGAGGTAAGGGAAGTGTCACGCTCGCCGCGGATGGAGGGCAGCTGGTCTGTTCCGTGCCGCAGTATACGTGCGAGGTACGCGTGCCGCTTGGCACGTCCGATGTCCTGTGGTCGCCGGATGGCGAGCGGGGCGTTTTTGTGCGTGACAACAATCTGTGGCTTCGCGAGCGCGGAGCCGACCGCGACATTCAGCTGACGAGCGATGGAGTCGAACATTACGGCTATGGCATGGAGACCGGCAACTCAATGCATGCCATCATCGACATGCAGAATCCAAAGCCGCATAAGCCTGCAAATCTGACGTGGTCGCCCGAGGCGAACTGGCTCGTCGGCATCCGGTTCGATGAGCGGAAGGTTGAGTCCTATCCTTTTATCCAGTGGAACCCCACCGATGGCGGTTTTCGCCCAAAACTCTGGACGATCAAACGAGCCTTGCTCGGCGATCCTCATCAGAGCGAGATTGAAGGCTATGCGATCGAGGTTGCCACGAGACGCAAGGTAAGCTTCCGAGGTGCAGATGGCATGACAATCGCGATGCGTGATGGCTCTCCCTACAATGCAGCGGCGATCGATTTTTCTCCCGATGGGCGAACGGCCTATGGACTTGTGAGGGAGCTGGGTGACAGGAAGCTGGGTTTGATTGCCACCGACCTGCCTTCCGGACAGACCCGCACGCTGATTTCCGAAACAGGACCGACCTTTGTATCCCTCAATGCTTACGGCATGGAGAGCCCCAATGTTCGGGTCCTCTCATCGACAGGGGAGATTCTCTGGTTTTCGGAGCGTGATGGCTGGGCCCGCATCTACCTCTATTCGGCGAAGGGGGCCCTCACGCGTGCATTGACGTCTCCTGGGATGGCGGTGCGGCACATCGTCTATGTAGACGAAGCCAATCGCCGGCTCTTCTACACAAGCGGCGGCCCCGAAGATGGCGGCGATCCCTACCTGACGAAACTCTATTCCGTCAGTCTTGATGGCGGCCAGCCTGTTCTCCTGACGCCAGAGGAATCCTACCACCAGATCGCCATGAGCCAGTTCGGGGCCAACAAGGATCCCAACGGAACTGCTATTTCGCCCGACGGAAGGTGGTTCGTTGATACATATTCGACTGTCGAAACCCCGCCTGTCTCCGTTCTTCGAAGGACCTCAGACGGCAAGATCGCAACGATCCTCGAACGAAGCGACGTCAGCCGTGTTACCGCCTCGGGCTGGCGCCCCCCGGTCCGGGTGCAACTCATTGCTGCAGATGGCCAAACACCGATATGGGCTAGCGTATATTTTCCTGCTGACATGATTGAGGGAGTAAAATACCCTGTTATCAGCGCATACTACGGCGGATCGTTCGTGACGAACGCTCCCGCCAACTATGCGTCCGCCGTGACTTTTCCCAATCCCGTTTCGCGTGCTAGCCTAGCGCAACTGGGTTTCATTGTCGTAACCATCGATGGCAGGGGAACCCCAGGCCGCTCGAAGTTGTTCCACGACGAAAGTTATGGTGCAAATTTCGGCAAGCCAGGAACGGCGGACCAGGTCGCAGGCATCCGTCAGCTCGCTCGACAGTACGGAAATTTCGATCTGGACCGTGTCGGGATATATGGCCACTCATTTGGTGGCTATAGTGCCGCCCTCGCAATGTTGACCTATCCTGATTTTTTCAAGGTAGGCGTAGCATCAGCAGGCCCATATGCGCTTCAGGGCGAATTTTCCACCGAGCACTGGTTCGGTCCGGCTGACTATGGTGAAGGGCGAACGACAAGGCCAGATCCATCCGCCGTGCCGTCCCCCTACGACAGTCTGGATGTTCACCGGCTAGCGGCCAATCTCGAAGGAGACCTACTCCTTGCTTATGGCGACCTGGACGAGAATGCGCCTCCCGGACTGACGATGCAGTTCATCAAGGCTCTGACCGACGCCAACAAGCCGTACGACCTGCTATACATGCCCGATGCGACCCACGGGTATTTCCGTACCAATGCGTATTTCACGCAAAGGATGTGGGACTACTTCGTCGTGAACCTTGCGGGGGAAAAGAGAGCGCGGGATTTCCAGTTGGTCTTGGGAACCCGATAGCCCTCGAAACTGGAGATGATCCCAGCCGTGTTCTGCGATCGGACCGAGTCGCTCAATGACAATATTGAACCGCCGCAAGGGAAGGCTTACGCGACTCGCTCGATGCTACCCACTTTGTGTTCACGCGATGCAAAGCTCGAGCGTGGAATGCATCCAGGTTTGGCTCTTCGGGCCTCATCGACCCCTGCGGGTCAACGCAAGCATTTTTTCGGTAGACGGCCATGATCTACTACTCTGTCGATGACTGGACAGATGCCTATTCGAACATGATCCACATTGCCGGCGCAGATCAGTTGCCGAGAGTATGGGCCGAACTCGCGGCCGAGTATCGTGCTGTTTGCGCGGCAGCGAACAGGGCACGGCTGGGGATATCGTATGGAAAGACGGAGCGAGAATGCTTCGATATTTTCATGCCTAACGAGCCTCCGACCGGCTTGGTGGTGTTCGTCCACGGAGGCTACTGGATGGAGACCGACAACTCCTACTGGTCGCATCTGGCAGCCGGGTGCGTGGAGAATGGCTATGCAGTCGCCATTCCTTCCTACCCGGCCTGCCCGTCTGCAAGAATTTCCCAGATTTCCGTGCAAGTTACCGAGGCGATCGTAGCCGCGGCCAAGATCGTGGCTGGCCCGATTCATCTTGTTGGTCATTCGGCAGGAGGTCATCTGGTAACACGGGCGATGACAAGAACGTCACCCCTCTCCGAAGCGACAGCGCGTCGCATCGAGAATGTCGTCTCGATTTCGGGGGTCCACGACCTGCGCCCAATGATGCGCACAGCGATGAATAAGACCCTGCGCCTAGACACCAATGAAGCTATGGAAGAGAGCCCTGTCTTGGCGACCCCCCGCGAGGGGACCCGACTCCTGTGCTGGGCGGGAGCGAACGAACGCGCCGAATTCCTCCGCCAAAGCGCACTACTAGCCAATATCTGGGCCGGTCTTGGCGCAAAGACCGCGAGCTACGAGGATCCAAACAGGAATCATTTCGATGTTCTGGACGGGCTACTGAACCCAGAACATCCGCTGACGCGAGCGATTTTGGGTATCTAGTGGAGATGCAAAATCGCAGGGCCGCCGAAGAGTATCTCGTTTGAAAAAAGAGGTCTGAATGTCCCTCATGAATTGGTCAGGCAAGAGAATCGTCGTGACGGGCGCTGCGTCGGGCATAGGCTTGAGGACGGCCGAACTGTTGATGGAGAACGGTGCTACGGTTATCGCGCTTGATCGGAATACGCCACCGATGGACGTCTCGAGATATATCCACGTTGACCTTGGCGACCGCGATAGCATTGATCGCACGTTGGAAGGGATTGAGGGCGGACCTATTCACGGACTGTGCAATATAGCCGGCGTGCCCGGCACGGCAGGCGATGAGGCTGTCTCTCGGATCAACTACATCGGACTGAAGCGCCTCACCGGTCTCATTCTACCAAACATCGAGAAAGGCGGTGCTATCGTCAATTTGTGTAGCACCGCCGGAAACCGGTGGCCCGATCGAGCTGGACTGCTATGGGATCTTGCCCAAATCCAAGACTGGGACGAAGCAACTGCCTGGATCGAGGCACATCCTGTAATGCTCGAAGACAGCTACAGCAAGTTCAAGGAAGCGTTGGTCGTTTGGACGAAGTCGGTCGCAAGCGAATTGTTCATGCGCCATGGAGTTCGCATAAACAGCGTCTGTCCGGGCCCGGTCGAAACCCCGATCTTTGACGATTTTGTGGGTTCATTTGGTCGGCGGAACCTAGACGACATTGTCGAGCGCACAGGCCGAATAGCGACTCCTGACGATGTTGCTCACCCTGTATTATTTCTACTGAGCGACCTTTCCCGATGGATCGTTGGAGTCGATCTTGCGGTCGAGGGAGGCCTTCGGGCCTCTCGTTTGGCCAGCGTTATCCTTCAAGGAGATGCGTTGGGAGGCGCAAGAGACTAGCAAGCTAGCGACCGCAGAACAGTTGATAGTCGTGCAATTCGCACGGATTGGCATCGCCTCCACTCTTGTCCACAATCACCCCCGACGGAAGGAGATTGCCCCCCGGCGCTCAGAACGATTAGCGCCGTACCGTTCGCCCAAACCGAGAACTGGGTTGCAACGCAGCTTCAATCGAACAGGCATCTCAAAACACCTCTTCATCAATTCCTGCCGCATTCTCGCCCTGCACGCCCGACTGTACCCGATTGAAGGAGGAGGGTCGTAGATTTACGATGCGGTCAACAATGATAGAGCGCAATCTAGTTTTGCTTCTGCTCTGTCGTAATGCGCTCGAAGGAAACTAAAGGTTCGGCCAGTCAGCAACCCGGTTGCTGACTGGCCCGGAATTCCCTCAGAAATTGGCGGAAACCGAGAGTTTAAGAGTCCTCGGACGGATCAGGGAGCCAAAAGTCGGTGTCTGCTGCCCCGGGAAAACCTGGTTGGTGTACAAGGAATTATACCCGAACTCATTGAGAATGTTCGATGCTACGAGGTTTACGTCGAACCTCGAGAAGGAAACGCTGGCGCGCAGATCGAGTGTGGTGATGCTGGGAACCCTTGGATCAGGATTTATCCTCGTTTCAGGCCATGCACTGGACATGTCGGATCGGAAGCGAAGGGTTGCGCCAACGTTTCCTGTCACATCGCCACCGAGCGGGATGCCCTGATCGGCCATCACCGTCGCGGTCCAGCCGGGAGACAAGGGAAGCTTGTCGCCGGCCTGCACTCCGAGGGCCGCCTGGACACCCGGATTGATGCTGGACATTCGGGCATCGGTATGTCCCAAATTTACGGAAAAATTTGTAAGCGGCGCCGGACGTGCACTCATCGCCAATTCGAATCCGTCAACTTTTGCCGTGCCGCCGTTGCTGCCAAGCAGGAAGCCCTGCACTGTCGTGTTGAGTGGGATATCTTTCCAGTCGATGTGGAATACAGACGCATCGATCGAAAAATCACCCAGGCTTGCCTTAACGCCAGCTTCGTAGTTTTGCGTCGTATCCGGCCGAATGGAAAGTTGGGCACCCGGAGGCGGATTGGGGTTGGTTTGCGCAGCCCCCGGCCGATAGCCGGTCGCAAATCGCAAATACATGCTGACGTCCGGATCAGGTCGGTAGCGAATGGTTGCCAAATAGGTTGCAACACTGTCGCTGGACTGAAAATCGGCCCGTGGACGTGGATTGTAGAGGGTGCTGGCACCCCCTTCAAGCGCGCCAGTCGCTGAATCCTGTTCATTGTGCGAGTAGCGAATACCGCCGCCAACATCGAGATTGTCGGCGATGTAGAAGGTCGCATTCAGGAAACCTGCGATCTCCTTGTAATCCGAGATGTTTTCGGAGCCGATCAGCACCGACAGTGGGAGGCCCGTGCTTGGGAAAACTCCCGGCAACGGCTCGCCATCGGCGTTTTGCACGTAGACCACTGTATTATAGCGGCTTTTCTCGCTGGTGAAAAAGCCTCCAGCAACGAACTCGATCGGGCCCAGCCTTTCAGACACGGCGCGCAGTTCAGCCGTCCATTTGTCCATGTTGGGCGCGATATTCGCGAACGCGATGCCATCAGCCGGCAGTACGTCGGCATACGCCGCGCCGAGACTCCTGGCAAAAGTATAGTAATTGTCAGTGTAGTCCCACCGATTTTCGGTCCGGTAGGATCCAAACGACCCTGTTGCGATCAGCGAGACCGGACCAAGATCATAATCGACCACAGCAGAACCGAGTCGATAGCGGACATCACTCCCCACCTTGGCGCGACCAAAGTAGTCATACCGACCGTAAAGCGGGTCGAGACTGGTAGTGTCGTTGGTCTGCCTGCTGGACCCGTTATTATGGATATCCTGGAAGAAACCGGAAACGTCGATGGTCAAATCGCTGGTCGGCTCCCAGCGCAGAGCCGCACGGGCGCCTTTGATAGTAGACCAGTCGAAATCGTCCTCTCCGGTTGCGACATTATCGACAAATCCGCCGATCCGGCGATAGACTCCATTCACCCGTAGTGCCAAGGTATCGCTTACGATCGGCACATTGACGCTACCGCGAATGCCGTATCCGGGATCGCCATGATCGGTCGCCGACCCATCCACGGTAACGTTCCCCGAGAATTCGTACAGGTCAGGTTTCTTTGAGATGATACGGACCAGTCCACCGAGACTGTTCGCACCATAGAGCGTGCCCTGTGGCCCCTTCAGCACCTCGACCCGATCCACATCGGCGATGTCGGGGTCAGGGTTGAGAAGGCCCCCGGCAGCCAAGGAGCCGTTTGCGCTAAAGGGAGTATCGTCGATATAGGTCCCAGCGGTATTCGTTAGCTGGAGAGCAGCATCGGTGGAGAGGCCTCGGATAATGACTCTTCCGAATCCCGCTGCGCCGAAGTCATTGAAACTGACGCCGGGGACCAATGCGAGATATTCCTTGGTATCGCTGACGCCAAGCTCGGCCAATCTTTCGCCATCCAGCACGTTGATGGCTGACGGCACATCGCGCAACCGCTCGTCTCGGCGTGATGCAGTTACGACGATCTCCGATCCATCGAGAACAGGAGCCTCCTGAGCGTCGCCAGCGTCGCCCTGGGGCTGGGCCGCTTCCTGGGCTTGGGCCGCCATCGAGAGAGCAAGCGCGCTGACGCCGACGGCAACCCGCACAAGAGTCTGCTTTGTCATTAATTTCCTCCCATAGTCTACCTTGAGGTCCAAGCGGGAGAAAGTTGCTCTTTCGCGGAGCCGGGCTCGTTCCCATGGGGCCTCCATTCACCCTCACTACCCCAGACCTTCGTTAAATGCAATACTGCATGATACAACAATGTATTTTTAGGAAATCCGAATCCAGCCGGCCTTTCCGAAAATTTTCCTGGGCATTTTCGGATCTTTATGTTCGTCTTACGGCGCCTTCCCAACGCCTACTGCCGGAAGTCCACTACTAACGATCGAGACAAACTCGGGTATGAAGCTAGTGGCCCCTCCGATTCACACGCTTGCAGCCAGTCCGCATAGGGAGCCGCATTACAAATTATGCATACTAGAACAATATTGCCTGGCCTGCTAACACCCCACGTCACTATTTGCCTTCCAGGTCAATCGGCGCCGCCGACGTGAGACCTGACCTAACGGAATTGCAGACTTGGTAGCCTTCGATTGCGACGACGCCCGCTGGCCAACTGGGCTAATAGTAGTCGCCGTTCTCGAACCGAGCGGCCTCGTGAAACATGCATTCTCGCATGTTCATCTTACTTGGGCCTTTGGTTTGGCAACATGAACAACCTGGCAGACGCGTTTTTGCGACTCCACACAGGAACCTAGAAGAGTGGCGGGAAGAGCTCCAAAGAACACCGGCAAGGACTGGATCGAGGCAGCAAGGCGGATGCTTGTCGATCAGGGGATTGCTAGTCTGAAAGTTGACCGCCTGGCTAATCGTCTCGGCGTCACGCGTGGCGGCTTCTACCATAACTTCAAGGACCGAGACGACTTTCTCGACCAGGTCATCATGCAGTGGGAGGAGAGCTGCCGGTTTCTTCCCGAAGACGCCTTACCCGCCAAGCCTGAGGCGGCGTTGGGCTGGCTCGATGGGCTCACGACGCGTCTGATCGAAGCCGATGGCTATGATTTCAAATTCGACCTTGCTGTGCGTGAATGGGCACGTGTTGACAAGAGAGCAGAGTGGGCCGTCGAACGCGTCGACCGCGAACGCCTCGATACCTTGCTAAAATTCTTCCAGCTAATCGGATATGATGCCGATCATGCCGCAGTACGCGCACGCGTATTCTATTATCACCAGATTGGCTATTACACGATTGACGTATGCCAGAGCATCGCTGAGCGTCGGCAGAGCGCGCAGCTGTACATTGAAATATTGTGTGGTGAAGATGTCTTGGCTGCCGCGAATGGAACGGGAAAGCCCGGCGCCTTGATCCGTTACGGCTGATTCTTGCCAGCTGAAACAGGAAGCATCCCTGAATGGATCATGCTAATTCTCCGCGTTCACCGATATAGCGGCCAAAAGTTCAAGGCGCTACCCGCAGCCATCTGTGAGAACCCGCACATGTCACGCACCGGATTGATCGAAAGCCGTGGCCCAAGCCTACAAACCCTTGCCGTAGCCAAACAGCGACAAACCGCCGGGACAAAATGCTGAAACGCCCCGGCGTTCCGATTTACATGCCTTAATCCTGCACCTGCCCTTTATAGCACTGGCGTGGACTAGTAGACTTGGCGATCCGTGACGACACCCTTGGTTTCCAGCGAGAAACGCGGTTCGTTCTGCTGTGAGCCTGAAACAAGGAGGTCTGCCACACGCTTTCCCACTGCTGGGCCATGCTTGAAGCCGTGACCAGATCCCCCGCCTACAAGCAGCACATCTCGATCACCGGGTAGCCAATCGATCAGAAAATCACCACTCGATGAATTTGTGTATTGGCAAACTCTTGCCTGAACCAGTGGTGCATCGGCCAGTGCCGGGAAACGTCTTGCGATGAACTCTCTTGCCATGGCAATTCCCTGGCTGCTCGGCTCTCGCTCCATCCCATTGGGATCAGCCGGGGGACCGTGTCGATCAAACGCGATCTTGAAACCACGACCTTCTAGGTCGGGCAGGCCATAGACGATATCGCCGCCATTGAAATCCGCCCAGACCGGGAGGCGGCCGGCGGCGAAACGTTCATCTCCGTTTGGAGGACCGAAGTAGTAGACTTCTTGGCGCGTCACAGAGAGCCTCCCCCCGAGGATGTCGGGGAACAGCTCTCCCAACCAAGGCCCCAGTGCATAAACCAGTTTTTGCGCTGTTTGTCCGTCAGGCAATTCGAAGCTTCCGGCCCGCCCTCTTCGAAGAGATCCAACCCGCGCGATGACCGGCTTGAGTTCAGCATCGCTTACCGTCGCCTGGACTGCCCTGTTGGCTATCAGGCCCCCTGACCCCTCCTCAATAAAGCCAACCTCATTGGCATTGAAACGGATTTGCGGCCAGTGCTCGCTCAGCCATTCGGCATTCCCCGATCGATGGCTGATTTTCTGTTCCTTCAACCATGTCAGGCTGCGCTGCATGTATTGGTCACGTTCGGGAGAGAACCAAAGCACGCCGGTAGGATAGAAGACCGGAGTGTTCTGACGTTGCGACAGCGCCTTCCAGTAGGCCAAAGATTCGAGCGCCATCGAAGAGTACAGGGGATCGCCTCCGTAGCTCAGCCGTATGACGCGGCTTTCTCCACCAGACGAACTCCTGACATTCCCAGCGCCGTATGCGTCGTAGAGCCCGACACGCAAGCCGAGCCTCTTGAGGTGCCAGGCGGCCCAGGATCCGAACACGCCTGCGCCAATTACCGCGACATCCAGTGTCGCGGTACCCGCGGCGCCAAGACGCCCGCTTGCTACGGCCACGCCGGCCGCACCTATCGATTTGACAATGTCCCGGCGAGACAGGTTCATTGGATTTCCCTCGGTTGGAACGGACTCTCAGATTTTGGTTGCTACTGGACGCGCCTGTCAAGTTTTCGGCACGTAGTCCAATCATTGGAAATTGGCGGTAGCAGTCATCCTGAGAACCAGAGCACAGGGCTGGTAGGCGTTGTGCCAGGACCAGGTCCCGCACCGCCCCCTGCCTAAAGAGTGTTTGAAATTGGGCGAAACAGATTTCTAACGTGAGTTCCGCTGGCGGCCAGTCTGTCGCTTTCGCGAGACGGCAGTCCACCCAACGCATCTGCGACCCGGCGCTCGAGAGCATGCCTCGGAAGGTTGTCTGTCGCCCCACCCCGCTTCGACCCAAGGACCGCAACATTTGGATTAGCAGAAGACGTCCTGTCGACTAGCGGTCAACCTTCGCACTAACCCTGTGGAAGAATGTGTGATGAGGTGAACTGCCGGAGAATACTTCACGAAAAATTCCGCCACACAAGCCAGGCAATCGCGCTTCTATGGCATGCGCATCTTCCAAAGTCCTGACATCGACGTGCAGGCGCAAGTTCTTGCGGTAAGTAAAACCGATCTCCACCGCATTGGGAAATTCTGCATGGAGCGGCTCGATGATCTTGGCCAGTTCCTCCGATATCGGCTGCTGACCACCACTGATCCTGATCGCAGCGATATTTTCCGATTCCTGCACCGAATTCGATGGCACCCCAATGCCTCCTTTAATCTACGTACCCCACCGCCGACCCAAATGAAGCTCTACCCATTGGCAGACGGACATATGTTTCCCATCTTTTGCTATACGATTCTGTCGATCAAGCAACGTCCGCTTGGGTCTGTATATCAATGAGCAGACGGCCTACTGTCAGCTTGCGGAGACACAAGGCAATTCCAGTCGTTTGGTCTACTAGGGGCGAGTATGCCAGGTTCTATCGAGCTTCAAGCCGTTCCTTGTCCCGCGGCGCGACCAATCGAACCTTTCAATGGTACATCATCCCCGTGTAGCGAAGGTGTGAATCAGCCTGCCCCCTAACGGCGTCGAACAAGGCCTATCTCTTATCGGGTCGCCGGGGATAGGGGGCGCAACCACCAGCATGAAAGGTTATGGTGCGCAGACAAACATTCCTCCCGTCAGCGTCAACAGCTCTTGGCTCATTACGAATAATCCTTTCCGAAGAGGCTGCAATCCCTCCGACTAATCGACATCAGGAGCGCGCCTGAGGCAAGCGCGCCGGCTCACCAAAAGACAGACTTTCACGTTCTTGGCCGACTACAGATCGTGCGACATCATCTGGAACGCCGAGGCCAAAAAGGAGCGATTGGGAAAGCTGAAGACTTGCTTCCGTTGTTTCGGGGACAGCGTAAACTGCCCCGCTGGAGCGCAACTTCCAGGCATGGGCAGGGTCACATGCACGGGCATAGATGGGAATGCTCGGCCATGAGGCATGAACGGCTGCGACAATGTGTGTGGAAGCGTCGCGCTGGTCCATGGTCGTGACGAAAGCGGCGGCGCTACTTATCCCGATATGACGCAGAAATTCTGGGTTGCCCGCATCTCCGAAGTAGATTTCGACTCCACGCGCTTTCTCCGACGCGACCAGGTTGGAATCGGAATCGATCGCGACGTAGCGAATGTTCTGACTTTCGAGAATCTTGCCAATTGTCTGCCCCACACGGCCAAAGCCGCCGATCAGTATGGTGTCGGACGACAAATCCTCAGGCAAGGCATTTGCTGTTTTCTGATCGAATGCGATGATCGCACGGCTCACTTTGCGACCTAGCCAAGCCAGACTGGGCGTTGCGAGCATCGTCAGGACCACTATAGAAATCACATACTGGGCAAGATCGGGCGAGATAACGCCGATAGTAAGCGCAGCGGTAACAGCGACGAGCGCGAACTCACCGCCTTCTCCGAGCAACAGGCCAGTCTCCGCGGCCACGCCCCAAGGGCATCCGAAAGCACGCGCAAGCACGGCAAGGATCCCAGCCTTGATCGCGATCAAAGCAATCGCTGCGAGGGTGATTGTCCCAATATCGTCCCAGATTGCCATCAGATCGATCCGCATGCCGACCGAGATGAAGAACAGCGCAAGCAGAAGACCCTTGAACGGCTCGAGGTCGCTATTCACCTGATGGCGATACTCTGTGTTCGAAAACAGCAGTCCTGCCAGAAAGGCACCGAGCGCCATCGAAAGGCCTGCTTCCGCCGTTAGAGCAGAGGTTCCCAAGATGAAGAGGAGGACCGAAGCCATGAACATCTCGCGGCTACCGCTGCTGCTGGCAAAACGCAGCACCGGGCGCACCGCAATGCGCCCGATCAGGAATATCGCGGCAATTGCCAGCAAGGCTTGACCGATGGAAAGCGAAATTGCCGCCCAGAAGGAACCTTCTGGCTCGGAACCGAGAATGCCGACGTAAAACAGGATGGGAACAACCGCGAGGTCCTGCATCAACAGCACACCAAACGCGGTGCGGCCTGTGTGCGAATTGAGTCGCAGCTGCTCCGACAAAAGCTTCATGACGATCGCAGTTGACGACAAGGCAAGACAGAGGCCGAGCAGGATCGCCGTTTGCGAGTTGGCCCCGAAAGTGTAGGCGGCAAGCCCGATCAGGACAGCGCTGAGGACAATTTGTGCCGAGCCCAGTCCGAACACCTTGCGCCTCATGCTCCAAATCTGTGGCAAGGACATTTCAAGCCCGATGCAGAACAGTAGGAAAATCACGCCGAGTTCGCCGATTGTCTGGACGCCCTCGAGGTCAGAGACAAAGAAATAGCCGACCCCGGGTACTTCGCCTTCGAGCCGACCGAGCCCGTATGGACCGATCACCAGACCAATACACAGGAAACCCAGGACGGGGCTGACCTTGAGCTGCCGCACAAGCGGCATGACCACGCCAGCGGCCACCAGAAACAGGATGATTTCTCTTAAGTAGGGTAGTTCTGGGTGCACGCTAGAACCTGAAAAATCTCGTAGAAGCGATCGGATATTTCTGGTGTTATCCCGTATCGAGCCAAGGTGATAGAAAGGTTGGCAGACGTTGCAGCTTCCCGAACCAACTACTGCTGCATCTGACAACCTGCCCTGAAACTGCGACGGATTTCGGCGACGTCTGTAGCGGACCATTTCGACGTAGTGAAGCGCAGCAGGATCAGCGACACAATATTCGCCGCGGCCAAGATGAACAACGCCTAGAGCAGCAGCGCCATTCACATCCTCGATTAGCTGAGTTCGAAGGCTTCACCCATCCGACGCTGATCGGCTGGCGAAGTACCTGCAGTCGAATAGAACTCGGCTGTCCGCGGGCCAGACACATGCGCCATTGCACAGGTTGATTGGAGCGTCGATCACTGATCTGCAGAGAGTTAAGATAGGACTCCCCGCGCGTGGTGTCCCTTGCAGCGAAACTGTACTGGAAGGGAAACCATGACCGCGCTCTATCTCAAAGTTGCACTCAGGCCGCTTGCCGCGCGCATGGGAGGAGAGAGTATGATTAGCCTCATCGCTTGGATTGCCACGATTGCGACGATGATCGGAGCGATGATGACCGCTTCCAATCTGGGTGCGCGGGTAACGGGCTGGGGCTTCGTCGTATTCAGCGTCAGCTCTGTTGGCTGGACGACATTAGGGCATGCGACAGGGCAGACGGCCCTGATTGCAACCAACGGTTTTCTCATGGCGACGAACCTCGTCGGCATTTGGCGGTGGTTGGGACAGCAGTCCAAATATGAAAATGGCGGCCGATCGGCCGAAACCGCCAGCCGACTTTCGGACACGCCGAACCTGTTTACCGCAATCGACATGGCGGTCGACGACAGGGATGGCACGAGTCTGGGTCGAGTCGTCGAGGCTCTCGTCGAGTGCTCGACGGGCACGATCAACTATATCGTGGTGTCGGACGAGCGATACGCTGGTCTTGAAGAAACGTTGCGGGCGGTCCCGCTCGATCAGCTCAAGATCGGCTATACTCGTATAACGATGTCGCTCGATGGCCCCGCTTTTCTGTCGCTACCCAGTCTGAAGAATCACGATTGGCCTGCTAACGCTCTGGCCAATCTCTAGTTGGTTGGCGCTGCACCAACTGTCATGCACGACCAGGATATCGGTCAAGACGAAGTGTATTCAGGAGAACAGGTGCGCTCTGCCGCTGGTCGACCAGTGAAAACATGATGTCGTAAGCAACGGCGAAGCACGCCCTAAAACCGACGCATGAATGATCGTGCAGCCTACTACTCAACGTATATCATTTTCTTGGTCATACCGCCGTCGACGACCAGCGTCTGTCCTGTAACAAAACCGGCGGACGCCAGATACAGCACGGCATCGGCAATGTCCTTTGGACGACCAACGCGACCGACAGGATGCTGAGCTTCGTCCTCGGTGCGAAGATTTGTGTCATTCGTGATCCAACCGGGCGCGATTGTGTTGACCCGGACTTTCGGGCCTAGTTGCACAGCCAGCGCCTGAGCGAGTGCCACCATGCCGCCCTTCGCAGCGGCATAGGCAAAGTCGACGCCTTCCGACATAAGCGCGCGAGTGGATGCCATCATGACAATCGAGCTGCCAGCATTGAGCAAGGGCAAGGCGGCTCGCGACATGAGGAAGGCACCGGTCAGATGGCTCCCGATCGTGCTATTCCACTGCCCCAAGGATGTGTCACCAAGCTGCATGAAGGTGTCGTAAACAAGCCCCCCATTGTTGACGAGCAAGTCCAGTTGATTCCAGCCGAGCGTTCGAAAAGCATCGCTGACGGATTCTTCGCTCGCAAGATCGCAATGAACCTGTTGACCGACCGTGCCCTCTTTCAGATCGAAGGACGCAACCTCCCACCCTTCATTCAACAAGGCTGAACAAATCTCTTGCCCGATCAGTCCCGCCCCACCTGTTACAATTGCACGCTTCATAAAAGCTCCTTTCCGCCAGGGAGTGATAAATAGGCCGACCAAATTGCGCCACCAAAGCAATACCGCAATCTGCGCGGAAGGCTTGTCTGGATGGAGGTTGGTTCTTGCGCAGTCTCGGCATTGTAATTTCTGGTTGGCAGGAAAAACATTCATCCAGCAAGCCGATTTGCACGTTGCGCCAGACGATGCCTCCCTTGGGCAGTGTCAGGACCAGTGGCAATTAGGGATCGAAATGGCCAAACTAAAGTTTCAAGCTTGGGCACTCCCTGCGTAAAGGAGATGCTCTACCATTTGGCTGATTAGGGGTTGATGGCGAACAGTCCACTTGCGGCTCATAGCTCTCGGAGCCGGACAACTCTAATGACGGCGAGTCACCAAAAGCAGGCCCCGGTCGCATTAGAAGGCCCCTCAAGTTCCTCGCCCAGAGTATCTCGCCGCACTCGTACCGCGCGCCGATGCCCTTACTGCATATGAGGCCGAAGAGAAGTTGCGCGGGGCACATGTGCAGTTCGAACAGTGCCCTACTGGCAAAAATTGCCGACCTATTGCCCTGAGCTCCCCCTTACGGCGACCTGCGCGGATCCGGAACGAGAGCCCAAGGGTCGAAGCAAGCCAATGCTTGAGTGCAAGGATGCCCAGCAGCCCCGGTGTGTGATCGCGACATTAACAAGCACCGACATACCGACATTGGACCCGACTGACGCATTTCAGTCTCATCGATAGGTCGCGTTTTACGCTCCCGCCGCGCTTCGGCGGGACGAGTACCGATCGAGAAACTCCAAACCCGAATGCGGTCAAACCGATTAGATGAGTTTCATCGCATCGAGAGCGCCTCGCTTGCCTTCAAGCGTTGCATGAGCAGCATTCTGGTTTCCCTGCAATTCAGAGTGTGCATAGATGACGCGGCCGAAACCTTTGCGCAGCACCTCCGAGGGCGGGGGATTGCCGTGCGTTCCAAAAAACCACCCCGGTGGAGGTGCCATATAGGCGTGACCCCAACGGTTCAGAACAATCCCGGCAATGTCGCGACCTGCGTCAAATCCACTTTTGGCAAACATCTTGGTCATTTGCGCGCGGATTTGCTGGGCATACTCATCGTAACCCGTTTCAAACATTGCCTGCCGAGCTGTTGGCCCTTGAGCCACAAGATCAGCGTGGGGTGCCAGAATCGGTGTATAAAGTGTGAGGACTGTCGGCGAATCCGGAGTGAACGGTTCATCGTCGAGACCGACTGCAGGGTTGTGCTTGACAGCAAGATGCCAACCGAACCCGTTGAACCATCGGGCGCTACCGATTCCCAGGTCGCTGATAAATCGCCAGTTTCGCACGGCGACGTTCGCCGTCAAGACCGGGCCGTAATGAAACTGTGCAGACGCTTCGACGATCTCAGGCGGCAGATCCTGGACGATATGCTTGTTGACCCATTGGCCGGTCGCCATGATTACAGCCTTGCTCCTGACGGAGTGAAGCTCCCCGTTTCGCATATAGGTGACCAGAACTGTTTTCGCGTTTTTGGGATCGCCGTCGTGACTCACATCAATGACCGTTGCACCGAACCGCATGCGGACAGTGTTGCCTGATCGATCCATGGCATCGAAATTCAAAGCACCCGTCCCAACGGAAACCAGGTCGTCGCTCCCCTCGATGGCATCCGGTTGGATTCTTTTCAGGAAGCTGCGCAGTATCCAGGTGTTACCACCAGGGAATGAAATCGTCTCAATATTTGCGAAACGTGTCTCCTGTGAGCTGGGAATGGCGCCTGGCAATGAAAGGCGCTTTGCTGCAAAAGCTGAGATGGCGTTGGCTGCAACGCCGAAATTACCTACGCCAACAAGCGGATTGACGTATTCTTGGACGAGTTTTGAATAGCCGAGCTTGTCTAGCAACTCGGCGTAGGTCATCGAATCAAGCCAACGGTCGGGATCGCTCTGGTCGGAAACAAGGTCGCGGCGATTGTTCAGGAAATCACTCAATTCCTCTTGTTGTTGAGGCGTCCATGGCGTGTCTTTGAATTCGTTTCGCGTCGGATTGATGCACCAGCCCGTATCCTCGAAAAAGAAGCCCAGGTCGTAGGCATTTGGGGCCACCATGGGCATGTATTCGTTTTCCGGCAGTCGCAGGTTTTCGGCACCACCGGCCAGAGGCACATACTCATAGCTTTCAGGAAGACCTAGCTCTCTCCAGTATTCAAAGAAGGTCTCATAACGCCCACCTTCATAGCCCGGCATCGGTGGAAGGGCGTCGTTGGAACCCTGGGGGGCGTAAAGCGTCTTGCCGTCTACCTTGAACTCGTTGTACTTGGCCTCGCCGCCGGGAACCGGGTGATTTTCAAGTAGAAGCGCGGTTTGCCCGTTCCTGGCGTGCTTCGAGAACTCATAGGCCGCGGTTATGCCCGAGAAGCCGCCGCCCACGATAACAAGATCGACGGTCTCCTTGGCTGCCCCTTTGGGCAGGTCAGGCCAGGTCCTGTCCCTGATCGTACCATGTGCATTCGAGACAACAGCCTCGGTGTTTCCATTGGCAATTGCATAGTCGCCTTCCCCGCCAAAGCCCGTCCAAGGCGAACCCGAAGGTGCATATCCTTCGGTAGCCGCAGACCCGGAGCCAGCCATGCCGCATCCGGACAGAACAACGGACCCGCCAGCCCCGGAGGCAATTCCGGCCAGGAATCTTCTGCGATCGGTGGCAAACCCGGAATAGGGGCAATTGACGGCGGGCCGCTTACTTCTGCCAGAATTCGACATTTCAGATTTCCGTTCTCAGGTTAGAGGCTGGGAAGGAGGGTCGCTTGGTGGGCTGACTGCTCATTCAAGGGAGATATGGGCGATCAGGAGAACCAGATTGCCATTTCGCACCCGCCAGTTTGTGCGCGGATCCACGAACAAGGGCTTCGCATGACGATCAATACCTCGCCTGGAACTGAACGCCGAACGATTGCGGCTGACCGATGTAGTAGCTTCGCACACCGAACCGAGTTCGTGCTTGGCTAGCAATGTACTCGTCGGTCAGATTATCGGCATAAAGGGTCAGCTTGTAGCGGTCGCTGAAATCGAGGCTCACCTGTGCATTCAAGACAAGCTGATCGAACAACTCGTTCTGCCGAGCGAATGAATCATACGCGCTTGACTGGTATTTTGCCGTGACGCTGAGACCCAGAGCCATGTTGTTGCCGACTTGCCGGTAGTAGTTCAGGCCCGCTACGCCCTTGAATCGAACAGCATAGGGAGCGCGGTCACCATCGACACCGCCAACAGCAGGCGCGTCGCCAACGAGGGAAGAGTCGTTAATCGAGAAGCTTGTCAATAGGCTGAGGTTATCGGTCGCAGCAAAATGCAGCTCGCCCTCGATTCCTGTACTTCGTACCTTGCCTGCGTTGGTCGTGGGAATGTAACCACAAGCCAGGTTTATGGGCGTCTGGATGTCATCCCACTCGGTGAAATAGAACGCTCCATTGGCTGTCAGGCGCCCATCTAGGAGTGTCGACTTCACCCCGCCTTCGTAGCTCCACAGACTGTCGGGCGCGAAGGTGGCTACATCATCACGCGACAGGTTTAGCGCAGCGAGGTTTCCATTACAGAAGGAGGGCAGGACATTGCTGATACCACCGAGACGAAAACCCTTGGCGACGTTGGCATAAAGCAACAAATCGGGATTCGCCTGGTAGCTGATTCCGAACTTGGGGTTGAAGCCTTGTTCACTGTTTTTCGATGCGCCGGTGAACCGTCCGAAGTTTAGTAATCCTGCAAAATCCTGGAAGAAGCGCTGGGTGTAGTGGTAATAGCGCCCGCCCGCGATCAACTGCAGCTCATCGGTTACATTGATATAGGCTTCGCCGAAAACGGCAATCTGCTTGTAATTGTCGATTTCCGGTCCGCAGTATGCATTGTCGATCAGGTCGGCACAGCCGTACAACTCACGCGGCGTCGCCGGGGTAATGAGGCCAAAGGGATTAAGGCCGTTGGCAATGGCTGCGTCGAGGCCGGGGTAGGTAATCGTATTTCCGAAATACAACTCTTGTTCAGAGTAATATATGCCGACCGTCGTGTTCAGAGGGCCGTCAAGGTCGGTAGCGAGGCGAAGCTCCTGTGTGAAGCGGTCCATATTCCAGTCATGCTCCAGCACCGGATTTGGGGAGTCGCCAAAGTACGAGTTGTAGGCCTCGGCCAACTCTACAATTACGTTGTCCACATTGCGCTTCTGGTAACTTGTTACCGAAGTGAGCTGGCCGAAGCCGGCGTCATAGTTCAGCGTCAGCACACCCATCCGGAGCCTATCCTGGATGGACTCGTCGGTTAGGTGGGAGAACTGCGCTTCGCCGCCAATACCATCCGTGCCTGGCGCATCGGTATCGTAGGGCGGAGTTCCTGCGTCCGAATTTTGATAGAGGAAGGTTGCCTCATAGCTGAAGTCGGCGCCGATCTCACCTCGGAGCGTTGCACGAAGGGCCTCGGTCTGCTCGGTGTTGGTATCGTGCGTCCCGAGAAAGATATTGTCGGACCATCCTGCATTGTCTCGATAAACTCCGACCACGCGCAACGCCAGCTGGTCAGTGATAATCGGTAGGTTTGCCATGGCTTTTAGATTGAAACTCTCGCCACCTCCCTTGATCGCAGAAACATTGCCGAGAAATGAGGCTTCCAGCAGACCCAGATCCGGTGCGTTGGCGACATAACGCACGGCACCCGCCATTGCGCTGTCACCGAAAAGACTGCCTTGCGGCCCTTTTAGGACCTCAACCCTGGTATCATACAAATCGATGTCCGGATTGAGACCATTCATATCCAGCGGAACGTCATTGAAATAGATTCCGACGAGCGAGCGGTTCTGCGGTTCGGCCGGAACGACCCGTGAGACTGCAGCACCGCGCAGGATATATTGGGATTGCGACACACCCTGCTTCTGGAAATCGAACCCCGGGACAAACTGGGCAAAATCGGCGAAATCGTCGAGCCGCTTGTCAGCGAGCTCTTCTGCAGAAAGCGCGGTTATGGTGATGTTCGTCGACTGGATATCCTGTTCGCGTTTGTTTGCAGTCACGATAATTACGTCACTTCCGGTGACTTCGTCGACACTCTGGGCATGAGCGGGAGCCAGCCCCGTGATTGACGAAAGACCGATCGCAGCGGTCGAGAGATATCTTGCCTTCTTACCCATCCCAGTTCCCTTTTTCTGTTTTCGTCATTCGAGAGCGAAACCGGCAGCAGGCTAGGCGCGAATCTTGTGTTCCTGTTAATTGCGGCTACACAAAATGATGAATTCGGCACGAAAAAATCGAGGGGAGAGCTGGTATGGCCGAGCCGTTTGTCCAATTCTGTCCGGGACAATCAGACATATCCTGTCAGTTGGCCAAGGTGACGCATATCGATCCGTCCTATGGAGGCGGTATCGACCGGATCGAACTGGACGGCATTGACGTTGTACAGCATCCCTTCCCGCGCCCTTTGGTTGCGGGAGGCGTTGACGAGATACACGCAATTGCCGACGGATTTTCGCTGGGGTTTGCCAACGCGGTTATCGGCGGAGATTGGTTCATTTCCGGCCTGAGCCGCGAGAGCTATGTCAGACTCCGCATAACGTTTGCTGGAGCCGCACGTTTTGGTAGTGACGGCGAAATCATGGCGCAATTAGCGGGGTCGGCGAGAGCTTGCTCCTATGCAATCCAACCTGGTGGTGCGCGAATGTCATCATCGTTTGATGGCGGGCAGGACCATCATTTCTGCACTCTCTCCTTGAGCAGACGTTTCCTCATCGACAAGATCGGAATGGCGGAAGACCATCTGCCAAAAGCGCTTACGCAAGCTTGGCGGCGCAATACGAGCGCTTTTGGGGAATACTCTATTTCGGATCGCACACGATTGGCAGTTCGCGACATTTTCGAAATAGCAGGTGAGGGGAACTGGCGCACTTTCGAGATTCGTTCGATCGCCTATGGCTTGCTGCGCCTGTTGCTAAACGACTGGCGCGAAATGAAAACATCCCACACGACCCGGGTGAGTATTCGCCCGGATGAACGAGCAAAACTCTATGCGATCATGCAGATGGTCGCTGATGATCCACAATCCGTGGGCACAATTCGACAGTTGAGCAAGGATTGGGGCCTAAATCGAAACAAGTTGCACTGCGGCTTCAAGCACCTTTTTGGTCGGTCGATAACCCAGTTTGCGGTCAAACAGAGGATCGAGCGCGCCAAGCAGCTATTGCGTGAAACCGATGCCAGAGTATCGGATATTGCGGAAGAGGTCGGTTATTCCGAACCGACCAATTTTACCAGCTCCTTCAAGATGCACGTGGGAGAAACTCCGTTGCGTTATCGCAAGCGTCTAACCGCTGTCGGGCAGGTTCGGGATGAAGGCGCCAGGTCGTCAGGCCCGATCCCATCCTGATTGCTTCGGCCTCACTCACAATCGGGCCAATGGAGCAAAGCTGCATCGGCAATATGCGGCCACATGCGAATAGACGGCCATCCCCGAAGCCCGGCCAGATCTCAATGTATCTCGAAACCGGTGATGAGGCCCCCTACTCGCTTTAACAGTGGACCAACGCAATTGGAGGCGTCGTCCGGCTTGGACGGCGCCTTCTGTAAATTGGGATCGACGGGGGTAGAGGTCAGTCGATCTCGGGATCATCGGTGTTGTCTTCATAGTCGCTCGAGCCGTTGCCATGGGAGAGGACGTCGACTTTGTCTGCGAAGGGCTCGGTACCGTAATGCGTAACCCCGTCCTTGCCGCATGCGAGGCGATCGGTGGCGACTGTGATCCCGGTGACACTGGTGCCGCCCGTGGCTTCGCGGGTTTCCCGATCGCGGGCGAAGTAGCCGGTAATGATTGCGATACTGGTCATGATGCAAGTCCTTCAGTTCCCAAAACCGGAGACCATCCCCGGCTTGCGAACTTGCCAAAGAAGCAAGGCACGGCAGGACTGCACCACAGGCCAACAGGCAGCATCTGAAGGTCGAAGGGAAAGGAACAACCACTTGGCAACCCCGGTGACATTAAAGCGGAAGTTGGGTGGAGTACTTGGTCTGGGAAAGCGCGAAATGCGAGGAAGCATGGGCCACGCTCGGATGTTCAAGCAACACTCGCATCAGGAAATGCTCATACCCCGAGACGTCTGCGGCAACGATCCGCAGGAGATAATCCCAGTCCCCCGACATCGAGTAGCAGTCCATGATTTCAGGGCGTGATGAAACGAAGCCTTCAAACGCGCCGATGCTATCCTGCGAATGGCTACGCATCCGCACATTGCAGATAACATTGACCCCGCAGTCAACCATGTCGGCCGACAAAAGCCGCACCGCCGGCCCGAGTATTCCTGCCGCCTCAAGTGCCTTTACCCGCCTCCAGCAGGAAGGCGCCGAACTGGCTACCCGTTCTGCTAGCGCGGCGTTGCTCAAGAGGGCGTTGGCCTGAAGTTCGCGGAGGATTCGACGATCAATAACATCCATGGCATCATCATTTCATATTTTTGTGTATCTTGAAATGGACATACCATTCAAATCCGCAAACGCGATAATCTTGAAAAGATATTTCGACGATTCCATGCAATATCTTCGACATGGAAAGCAAAACCCTTGTCCGGCCAGCCGACGCAGCACCCGATTGGACCATAGCCCAGGAGTGGGAGAACTACTCCTCCGCCGAGCACGCAATGTGGGATCGCTTGTTCACTCGCCAGGCGAAGATGCTTCCAGGTCGCGTTGCGCCCGAATTCCTCGATGGCCTTGATATTCTGCGCCTGTCGAAGGCCGGAATTCCCAACTTCGAGGAATTGAACGAGCGCTTGATGAAGGCAACAGGATGGCAGGTCGTGGCAGTGCCGGGCCTTGTGCCTGATGATGTATTTTTCGATCACCTTGCCAACCGGCGCTTCGTATCCGGGAATTTCATTCGCAAGCCCGAGCAACTCGACTATCTCCAGGAGCCCGACATTTTCCACGATGTCTTTGGGCACGTCCCACTCCTCGCGAACCCGACTTTCGCCGATTACATGGAAGCCTATGGTAGAGGCGGGCAACGCTCACTGACGTTCGGCAGCCTCGAGAAACTTGCCCGCCTCTACTGGTACACGGTTGAATTCGGTCTGATCAGAACGCCTGAAGGACTGCGCATTTTCGGCGCCGGGATCGTTTCATCTTACGGCGAGTCGCATTTCGCGCTCGACGACCCATCGCCCAACAGGATCGGATTCGAGCTCGAACGGCTCATGCTTACCGATTACCGGATTGACGATTACCAGCAGACCTATTTCGTCATTGAAAGTTTCGAGCAGCTCCTCGAGCAGACCCTGACCACAGACTTCGCACCGCTCTATGGCGCGCTTGAAGGCAAGGCGAGCCACGCCCCTGACAGCCTATTGAGGGAAGACCGTGTCTTTACGCATGGGACGCAAGCATATGCTCGTGCTCATCGGGACGAAGCATGACGCATACCGCATCCGGCAGCGCCACACTCGCTGCAAAATTCTTGCAGGCTTCGCCGGTTGCCGGAGTAGCCCCTCAGCGATGCTCATCCGCAAAAGACGAGAAGAGAGAAGCTATGAATATTATCATCACCGGCGCGGCGGGCGCGCTCGGTAGCGCTGTGATCGATCGTTTTGGGAGTGCGGGCGACCGCCTCGCGCTGATCGATCGAAGAGAAGGCGAGAGTCGCGAGGCAGCTACCTGGTTTGTCGTCGACAACCTTGCTGACGAAGCAGCAGCGTCTTCGGGGCTCGCAAGGGCGGCATCGAATCTGGGCAATGTCGATGCGCTGGTTCATCTTACTGGTGCATTCTCGTGGATTCCCGTTGCCGAGTCACGGCTCTCCGACTGGCGCGCGCTCTACTCGGCAAATGTCGAAAGTGCGATCATGTGTGTTCAGGGAGTGCTCCCCCATTTAACGGATGGCGGCTCAATCGTGCTGGTCGGTGCTGCTGCGGCGCAGCGCGCAGGAGCGGGGATGGGCCCCTATGCTGCGGCTAAGGCGAGCGTGGCGCGCCTGGCAGAAGCGCTATCGCAAGAACTGGCACCGCGCCGCATCAGGACCAACTGCATCCTTCCTTTGATTATCGACACCCCGCGAAACCGCGCGGAAATGCCCGATGCCCATCCTTCCATCTGGACCAGCACATCGGCGATCGCCGATGCGATCAGTTTCCTGGCTGGGATGCAATCCCGTGGTGTCAACGGCGCATGCCTGGAGGTAACCAATGGCGCATGAAGGAACGCTGCGGCGGATTTCCCCAAGCGAGATCGATGCCGCCGTTTCGACGCTGCCCGGCTGGAAGCACGATCCGGAGCGGCGGTCATTATTCCGTCGGTTCGATTTCTGCGATTTTGCTCAGGCCTTCGGTTTCATGACGCGCGTCGCAATTGTCGCAGAAAGGGACAACCACCATCCAGAGTGGTCGAACGTCTACAACCGTGTTGATGTCTGGTTGACTACACATGATGTCGGCGGCCTGTCTCCGCGCGACCTTGATCTCGCTTTGATAATGAATGATTTTTTGAGTTTGGGCTAGTTGCCCGTACCCATTTCGACCAGTCGCGCGTGCGCGCGCACCAGGTATTGAAGACAAGTTCGTTCATTCCTGTCGTCCCGCTACAAGCGACTCAGAGCGTTTTTTGCTATGACACTCTTGCGACCCGAAGGGCTCGGCGCAGGGATGCAACGAGTTCTCTACTAAATGGACGGTCTCAGCGGAGGCCGTCCATCTTTCAGGCAGAGCGGTTGCCGTGCCCCGAAACTGGCAAGTTTCAAGTTGGACGGATGCCAAGCGGAACGAGATGATCGAAAACTGTGACATGCAGCTTCTTAGCCGCATTCGTGAGACGTTCGGTCAGACCATTGTCGGGGAATGACACTGTTCCTGTTACCCCTTGGGCGTCATTGCCTTGCCGATGTGCAGAGGGGACCATGTCAAGATTGCATTGGATCCGTGAACGAACCTGTCTGACGCGAGAGAGGGAACAGGCCAACAAGGCGCCAATTCTCACAACTAGTTCTTGCAAGCGAAAAGCCCGCCCCGATACATGTAGCATCGGAACGGGCTTTCAGTTTCCCGCGAAAGAAAGGCTAAGCGGCCATCATCCCGTGAGGATCAATCACGAATTTCGAGGGCGAGCCCTTGTCGAATTTTGCATAGCCATCCGGCGCCTGATCGAGCGTAATGACCTCGATGTTTAGTGCTGTGGACAGATAGGGCATGCGGTCCCAAAGGATCGCCTCGGTTAGTTGCCGATTGTAGTTTATGATGGGCGCCATGCCGGTCATCAGGTGAATGGACTTGGTCCACATCTTGCCCCAATCTAGATGCAGGCGTCCTTGCGCCGCATCCTTGTCCACCGGGTCCGGATCGCTTCCGACATAGATCCCGGGCACGCCGATGCCTCCGCCGGCCCTGACCACGTCGAACAGGCTGTTGAGGGCACCGTTGGGCATCTCAGTCCCGGAATCGTCTCCGAGCCCGTGCGCTTCAAAGCCAACAGCATCGACACCGCAATCAACCTCCGGTCGGCCAAGGATCTGCTCGATCTGATCGCGAAGAGGTGCGGTATTGCGCAAGTCGATCGTCTCGAATCCGGCGTTGTCGAGAAGTTTGAGACGCTCCGGATTCTGGTCTCCGATGATCACGCAGCCAGCGCCAAGAAGTCGGGCACCAGCCGCCGCACAGCGTCCGACCGGACCGGCTCCTGCGATGTATACTGCACTGCCAGGCTTTACGCCCGCAGAAACGCAGCCGTGAAATCCGGTGGGCAGAATATCGGAGATAAGTGTGAGATCCCGGATCTTCTCCATGGCCTGCGCCTTGTCGGGGAACTTCATCAGCATGAAGTCTGCATAGGGGACCAGGACATATTCCGCTTGTCCGCCTGACCAGCCCTTCAGATCGAACCCGAACGCCCCCAGATCGGCATCGGGATTTACCAGATCGTTCTCGCAAACATCGGAACGTGCCTCCCTGCAATTGCGGCAACGACCGCATGCAACGTTGAAGGGCACTGACACGAGGTCGCCGACCGACAGGTTTTCGACATCTGAGCCCATTTCGACGACTTCGCCGGTGATCTCGTGACCCAGGACATGTCCTTGCGGAACCGTGAACCGGCCGCGATAAATATGCTGATCAGACCCGCAAATATTTGTCGAGACAACCTTAAGAATTACGGCGTGCTCAAGCTTGCGACCGTTATGTTCGAGCTTGGGGTAGGGGACTGATTCAACTCTTAAATCGCGTGTTCCATGATAAACCACACTCTTGTTTCCAGACATACTACTTCTCCTTTAGCTACTGCCCCTCTCGTCACGCACCAGGGAATCCTGATACAATGGGGGAGTATAAGTGGAAAATGGGATTTTGTAAACCGGAGGCTCCCGACACTATAGGCTAGTCGAGAAGTCGGACCGGCTCGCAAGCCCTGGATGAAACGGCGCGATTGGTGCTGGCGGGAAACCCGCCGGGTTCCGAGAGGTTTAAGGTGGTGACTATCGAGGGCGCGCGCATGTCTGGTATTGATGGAACAACCGATTGGGATTGGCTGAATGCTTCGTTCGACTGATGAAAAGAGGCGGGCCATTACGCGGCTGCGCCGAATCAGGGGGCAAGCGGAAGCTCTGGAAAGAGCCATCGAAGCAGACACGGAGTGCGCACCGCTTCTGCAGCAGATCGTCGCGATGCGCGGTGCAACGCTGGGGCTCATGGCGCAGATCATGGAAAATTATCTTCGCGACACATTCAATCCCGATCTGGTCCCTGCTTCCGAGGTCAGCTCGAAGGATTTCGATGACGTGATCGCAGAGGTGATGAAGATTTTGCGGACATACCTGTAGGCCTGATTGCCCGCACCTTGCCAGTACGCAAACTGGAAATGCGCGGCGCATAAACACACGGCAGTCTATTGCAAATCTGAACCGGTTTCGAAAAAAGGGCGCGAAGACATCATCTCCGCACCTCTTGAGATCAGAGACAGCCGCGTCTCTTTCCACCAAGTCGGTGATGGATAGGGTAGAGGGTTCTCGAGGTTAAGGCCTACAGCTGCTCGGTTCTGATAGCAGGATAGCGATCCGTCAGGTCGTTGCCGAGCCCACGCATTTGCTCGACCACATTACCCTCATTTCCATCCATCGTTGCGACGGCTGCGAACATCTGGTCCTTGGCAAACTGGCGCCAGATCACCGGCGTCTCTGTTAGGAATTCCGACAGAAGCGAATAGCGTTCACGGGTCCAGGTGCGTTCGAAATCATTCCGATGAGTGCCAAAGTCAAAGAAGTCTTCGCTGGATGCACTGGCCCGGCCTTCACGCAGTTTTTCGGTGGCAACAACATCGATCTCACCGTTGGCGACGACGACGCCATAATCGGACTCAGCCCGTTCAGAAGAGACAAAGCCCTGCTGGACGTCACGCAGGACCAGCTCGGTGTCCCGTGTGAATGGGTCACCATAGCCACCCGCGCCCGAACCAATTGCGCGGATGACATCTCCGGGACCACACTCGATTACGTCGAGCGTTCCGAGATTGAACTCCTGAGGAGTTCCGGGATTCTTGATAATGGTCGCGGTCGCTCCAGCTTGTCCGCCGGCGGCCCCCCAGGGAGCGAAAACCGTACGATCGCGGTTGCGCGCCGTAATGCGGGTGCTGGGTGAGGAAACTTCGAATTCCATGACTATCGCAAGGCCACCGCGGAAGCGCCCGGCACCGGCTGTATCACCCCACAATCCATAGCGCAGGAACCGGATCGGGACTTCGAGTTCATTCACTTCGACAGGTGTATTTCGCAGGAAGCCAGCTGCGCCTCCCAGGCCTTCCGCACCATCTTCGGTGGGCGTACCGCCGCCACCCCCGCTGACCGGTCCAATCGACGCCATGACCGGCTTGCCGTCGCGGTCGAAAGTCTTGACATTGACGATGGCAATACCGCCTGCAGCTGACGCCGGCAATCGGTCGGGTATGGCCTGCGCAAATGCGCCAAAGGTAGCACTTTGTGTGACAACGCAGGTAAGCGAACGCATACCGACCGCCGCAGGCGCCTCGCAATTCACCACCGATCCCTTAGGCAAGATCGCCCGTGCAGCCCGCAAGGTACCCGCATTCGGAATGATCGCTGGATCAATTGCGGTGAGGACATACATCAAGCCGATGAGGACCAGGCAGTGTCGCTCGTGCCCGCCGGTCGGCATATTCAACGAGGAGGAGAGCTGCGGATCGCTGCCTGAATAGTCCAGCTCGACACTGTCGTCGAAGACACGTAGCGTGAGGGCAATACGGCACGGGTTGGTTCCGCAACCATCATCATCGGCATAATCGGCGAAGAAATACTCGCCATTGGGAATGGTGCGGATCGCGTTCTGCGCTTGCCTGTGCGCATAATCGAGCATCGCCTCGATCCCTTCCCTGAACCCCTCGAGTCCGAAGCGTTCGACAATCTCGACGATCTTGCGCTCGCCGATATTGACTGATGCAATCTGCGCGTTGAAGTCACCCCAGTTCTGATCGGGCACGCGGACATTCAGCCGCATGATGCTGGCGACTTCTTCGTTTATCTTGCCCTTCTTTATGATCTTGACCGGTGGGATGCGCAGACCTTCCTGCACAACTTCGTTCAGCGCTTTCGAGAGAGACGCGGGGACGGCACCGCCGACATCGGTGTTATGGATATGGCCGCCTACGAAGCAGACGATCTCGCCATCATAGAACACCGGCTTCCAGATATGAACATCGGGTGTGTGGGTGGACACATTGCCGCTATAGGGATCGTTGGTGATGCAAATATCGCCCGGCTCATAATCGTCGATCATTTTCAGGACTGGACCGTAGTCGATGCAGTTGACCCACGGTGCTCCGAAGGCATGTGACGAGGCGATGGCCTGGCCATTGACGTCCAGGATCGTGCAAGTGAAGTCCTCCGTCTCCTTTACGAAGGTCGAATGCGCGGTGCGCACAATCGTGTAGGCCATCGCGTCGGCAGCCGCAACGCAGTGGTTGATGAGGATTTGCAGGTTGTGACCGGTGATATCCATGTCCTGACCCCTTAGTTCGAAACGAGTGTGATAACGAGGTTGCCGTATGCATCGACGGTCGTGTCAAAACCTTCGGGAATGCATGTTGTGCAATCGTCTTGCCCGACGATCGCAGGGCCGCTGAATTTGGCTCCGAAACCAAGCTTGGAACGTTGGTAAAGCGGGACTGCCCTGAGCTGGCCATCGACAAAGGCCTGAACTTCCGCCTCCGGTTCGGGCGTTTGCTGAAGTTCCATCTGGGCAACCAACATCGGCTTCGGAGTGGCACCATCGATAACCAGGCGCAAACTGATGACCTGGATGGGCGAATGGCGATTAGTGTGGTCGAACAGCTCATCGTGACGTTGATGAAACGCCTCGCCGATCGCCTCGATATCGCCTGCCTCAATCCATGCCCGCTCCAACGGCGTTTCAATCTCGAAGGACTGGCCTGCGTAACGCATTTCGGCCGAATAGGTGAGTGTATAGTCTCCATCGAACTCCTGATCCTCGCGCAGCCATTTAATCGCGCGCTCGGCGAGTTCGGAATACGAGTGGGTCATGGCATCCTCGATTCCGGGCGCCAATTCTTTATATACTGTCTGGATAAAGTCGTTTTTGAGATTTGCGATCAGCCCACCCAGCGCGCTCAGGACGCCTGGTGTCGGAGGAACGATTACCCCTTTCATCTTGAGTTCGCGAGCGAGAAAACAAGAGACCATTGGCCCTGCGCCACCAAAAGCCATGAAGTAAAATTCTCGCGGATCGATGGCAAACCGGGCAACCAAGCCGCTCACCGCGGTAAACATTCCGGAGACCGCCACCTTGATCACCTGTTCGGCCGTTTGATGAACCGAAAGTCCCAAGGGCCTGGCAAGCGTTGCAATGGCCGCATCGGCGAGGTCGGGATCGATGTTGATCGCATTGTACCCAAGCTCGGCATGACCAACCAGTCCTGACGACACAAAGGCGTCGGTGAGAGTCGGTTCATCGCCGCCCTTGCCATAACAAGCTGGCCCAGGGTTCGACCCGGCACTTCGCGGACCGACCTTGAGTACGCCAAGACTGTCCACCCAGGCGATCGACCCGCCGCCGTGGCCGACCGAACTGACCGATACGGACGGTATATAGATGTTGAAGTCGCCAATCAGCTCGCCCGTAGCGTATTGGGGCTGTCCGTCCACGATCACTGCGACGTCCGCACTCGTGCCTCCGACGTCGCAACTTAGGACCTTTGGATAATCGCAAGTATCTGCAATGAAACTGGCCCCGATCACTCCCGATGCAGTTCCGGAAAGGATCATCTGGACACACTCTGACTTGGCCTGCTCAACGCCCATGACCCCGCCATTCGATTTGGTAATGTGGGGCTTGGCACTGACCATCAGGTCCTGAAGGGCCCGTTCGAACGACTCCAGGTAAAACTCGACCTTGGGCTGAACGTAACCACTGATGGAAGCCGTGATCGTGCGTTCGTATTCGCGAATGATGGGCCAGATTTCACTCGAGCAGAAGACCGGCATCTCAGGATCAAGGTCCGCGAGGATCTCTTTTACTTCCTGCTCGTGGTCAGGGTTGCGGTAGGAATGCAGGAGCGAGATAACGACGCCATCGCAGCCGGCCTCCTTCGCACGTGCAAACGACTCGATCACGCTTTCGCGGTTGACCGCTTCCAGCTCCTTGCCCGCCTGATCGATCCGCTCGGTTACCGGAAAGACCAGGTCACGCGAGATCAACGGCGCAGGCCGCTTCGAAGTTAGGCTGAGCACGTCCGGAGTCTTAAGACGACCAAGTTCCAGTACATCCTCAAAGTTACGCGTGGTGAACAATGCGAGACGAATGCCACTGCGCTGAATTACGGTGTTGATCCCCACAGTTGTGCCATGGGTGAAGTACGAAATGTCACGGGGATCGATCCCATGCTGGCTTTCGATCAACTGAATACCCGTCGTGATCTCGGCGCCGGGCTTGTCCGGCCGCGACAGGACCTTGAGGGCCCGCACCGAATGATCCGCTTCATCCAAAATTGCGAAATCGGTGAACGATCCACCAACATCCACGCCGACGCGATAGCCCATCGCTAACTCCTAGTCCCAGTTGATTTTCTCTTCCTGCCCGGACCAGCGAATGGAATACGCCAATGCGAACATACAGGTATGTATATTAAGATCGCATCCCTTGACAAGGCCATCGCCGAAATTTCCGTGAACTCGCCGGTCTGCTGGACAGGCAGAAATTACAAACCCGTCGCCTAATCGCATGGTTTTCGACAGTATCCTGCTTGGGCAACCGTCCCTCCTTCAGAGGCTCAAGATTGCCTGCGTACCGACGCCCGCGACCGAATCAATGGATCATTTTCGGCATTTGGTTAAATGCACTTATGCATTTCATCGCCTTGGTCTCTTGATCCTGGCGGCAGGCGAGGCACTCGGATGTCTTGACAATGCATAAGGCCGGCCTCGCCTTGATCGAACACCACAATTGCTTGGACGTCCCGCTGCCACCAAGACATCGATCCGACAGCTTCGCCCCATGCGATCCTGTTGTGATCAGGCCTTGTGGCTTTCCAAGCCTAGCGCAAATGACTAGGAATTGGCCTATCCATAGTTTAGATGAACTGCATGTCATAGGTTTCGCGCAATGGACCAGATAGATCGCATAGACAGAAGAATTCTGCGAACTCTCGCGAACGATGGGAGGATAACGTGGCGCGAGCTGGCAGAGAAAGTTGGCCTTACCCTGACACCGACGCTGCGCCGCGTTCGCAATCTTGAGGAAGCCGGACTCATCAAGGGGTATTTTGCAAGCCTCGATGAAGAACGCCTGGTCGGAAAGATGGTTGTTTTTGTCGCCGTCACTCTTGAACGGCAGGTTAGCGAAGTCCTGACAAATTTCGAACAGCGAGTTAGCGACCTGCCCGAGATAATGAGCGGATTCCTGATGAGTGGCGGCGCAGACTACTTACTGCGCACGGTGGTTCGAGATCTCGATCATTATCGTGAACTTTTAGATGCTTTGACCAAGATCAAGGGGGTCGCGCACATCCAGAGCAGCTTTACCCTCAAATCCTTCATAAACCGCCCGGCACCGGTCATCACCTGACCAGCCCTTGGCAGGCACAGTCAGAATCGTAATCGGCATTCCGGCCGGAACGGCAATTCATGGAGTTGTCGCGCACGGGTGAGGAAGCTCCGCTGTGCAAGTTCACTTCGACGGGCGCGCGCCATTCTGCACCTTCTGGTGCCACACGGGAACAAGGGCGGGGGTGCGGTCAGCAAATCTCGCTGCCGTGAACGCGCATCAGGCGTGTCCGAGGCTTTGTGATGGCAGATCATGGAACTGCGCCGGCGCACCGCTAAGGCTCTTCCGACGACCAGAAACACCCATGATGACATCTCTCAGGCACTTCTCGTTTGGTGGAGCAAACGCAATGCCAAAGACGCATAACTTAACTGTTTGCACCAAACACTGGCTCATACTCCACCAAGATTGGAAACTATCACTCTCGAAAGAACGCTAATATCCTTTCAGGAGGATGACCTTTGGCGCAAGATCGAACAATCAGTTTGGAAACGCTCTACAATGCAGAGGCGGGACCGGCTTTCATGACGGGGATACAAGCGTTGGTGCGCTTGCCGCTCATGCAACGTCGCCTTGACCGTCGGCGGGGCCTGAAAACTGCCGGCCTGATTTCCGGGTACCGGGGTTCGCCGCTGGGAGCCTATGACCAGCAACTGTGGAGGGCACAGGATTTTCTTGATGCCCACGATGTATTGTTCCAGCCGGGTCTGAATGAAGACCTTGCTGCGACAGCGTTGTGGGGCGCTCAGATGCACAAGGCATACGGGCCATCGAACGTCGATGGCATATTCGGCATCTGGTATGGCAAGGGGAATGGGGTCGATCGCACCGGAGACGTTTTTCGCAACGCTAACATGCTGGGAACCTCCGCGTTGGGAGGGGTCCTTGCGATCGCAGGTGACGACCACAGTGCCCAATCGTCAATGTTCCCTCATCAAACGGACGGCATTTTCGAGTCGGTGCACATACCGGTCCTTCAGCCGGCGAATGTCGAGGAAATACTGACTCTGGGGATGGCGGGAATCGCAATGTCGCGATTCACCGGAACCTGGGTCGCCATGAAAACAATCGCGGAAGTCGTCGAAAGTGCCGGTTCATTTGACCTTCCGTCGCCATACCCCACGTTTGCCTCGCCGGCTGACCTGGTCCCGCGACATGGTTTGAACTGGGACCCGCACATAGAATGGCCAGCGCAACGTGCTGAATATGAGCGCCGGATGGTAGAGGAGCGATTGCCGGCGATTATCGGGTGGGCGACTGCCAATGGCATCGATCGGCCAATCTTGCGTGCGCAACACCATAAGATCGTGATCGTCACGGTAGGCAAGGCGCACCAGGACCTGATGCAGGCACTCGAGACCTTGGGAATCGGCGAGGATGAGGCTGAAGCTCTCGGTCTATCCATATACAAAGTCGGCATGAGTTGGCCACTGGCGACCAAGCCACTTCTGACCTTCGTCAAGGGCGCAAGCGAAATACTTGTGATCGAGGAGAAGGCGCCGACAGTCGAAAATCAGATCAAGGCGGCTATTGTCAACCTCAACTCGTCACGGCCGATTGTGACCGGCAAGCGCACTGAGCAGGAAGCAATGCTCCTGCCCGTCATTTCGGAATTCAATCCCTTGATCGTAGCCCAAGCGGTTGTTTCTCGAATCAGGCGCTTCTCCGCCATTGACTTTGATGCTCGCCTTGCCCGACTGGAAGCCAAAGCGGTGAGTCGATCGGCTTTGCCCTTTCCTGCACGCAAACCCTTCTTCTGTTCGGGGTGTCCGCACAACACCTCGACCAAGACGCCAGCTGGTTCGATCTCGGGTGGCGGTATTGGCTGTCACGTCATGGCCTTGTCTCAGCCCAAGCTGAAAACGCCGACTTTCAGCCATATGGGAGGTGAAGGCCTTCAGTGGGTGGGCGCGGCGCCATTTTCCCAAACCGAACACATTTTCCAGAACCTCGGGGACGGAACCTATCAGCATAGCGGCCTCCTTGCTATCCGGGCCGCTGTCGCCGCAGGTACGAACATTACTTACAAGATCCTGTTCAATGATGCAGTTGCGATGACGGGAGGTCAGCCGACCGAAGGCGCACCCGACCCCATCGGAATCGTGGCGCAGTTGATTGCCGAAGGCGTTCGGTCCGTCCACCTAGTGTCTGATGAGCCGGAGCGCTGGTCCAAATCGAACCTTCCTGGTCTAACGAAACTTCATCATCGGGACGAACTCAATCAGCTCCAAGAAGAACTGCGAAGCGTTTCCGGTGTCACTGCGATTGTCTATGAACAGACGTGTGCAGCAGAGAAGCGTCGCCGTCGCAAGCGCGGTGCCCATCCCGATCCTGACCTGCGGATATTCATCAACCAGCGCGTTTGCGAAGGATGTGGTGACTGTTCGGTCCAGTCAAACTGCATCTCGATCGAGCCGGTTGCGACCCGGTTCGGCACAAAGCGCAAGATCAACCAATCGGCGTGCAACAAGGATTTTTCCTGTACGAAGGGATTTTGTCCCAGCTTCGTCGAGATCGAAGGAGCCGAGTTGGCGAAACCCGATCAATCCCATGTGCGGTCATTCGAAGACATCCACTTTGCAGCGATACCTGAACCCGAGATCGTCGCTCTCGATCGGCCATACAATATCTATGTTGCCGGGATCGGCGGCCTGGGTGTGCTCACCGCTGGAACATTACTCGGAAGCGCGGCCCACCTTGGTGGCCTGAGTGCGAGCGTGCTTGATTTCACGGGCCTCGCTCAGAAGAACGGAGCGGTCGTCAGCCAGGTCCGCATCGCCCCACCTGGCAGCCACATACACGCGGTGCGTATCGGCGCTAATGAAACCGATCTCCTTCTTGGAGCCGACGCATTGGTCGCCGGTAGCGCCGATGCACTCGAAAAATTCGGTAATGGCCGCGCAGCGGTTGTTCTAAACATCGATGAGGCACCGACAGCCGATATCGTTGACGACCGCGACTTCACGCTGCCGAGTGCAGAAATCCGTGAAACCCTGCTTGCCCGCGCAGGAACCGGGTTCCCTCTCAAGGCCAGCCGTATTGCCGAGGGCCTTTTTGGGAACACGGTTGCGGCAAACACGCTGATTATTGGATACGCCTGGCAAAAGGGGCTGCTGCCATTTTCCAGCCTGGCGTTTGAGCAAGCCATCGAGGCCAACGGCGCCGCGATAGAGCTGAACAAGCGCGCATTCGCATGGGGCCGTCTCGCGGCTGTGGACCTGAAGCTTGTCGAGCATGTTGCGGGCATCCGCACTGCGGACTTGCCACTCGATTTGCCCCTGGATGAACTGATCAAGGCGAATATTGCCGAACTGACCGCTTATCAGGACACTCGCTATGCAGCCCGGTACGAACGAATGATCGCCGGCGCGCGTGTAGCTGCTGCGGATCTGGGTTCCAAGGGCCAGGATTTTGTTCGCGCCGTTGCCACATACGGCTTCAAACTGCTGGCCTACAAGGATGAATACGAGGTCGCGCGGCTCTACTGCGATCCGGCGTTTCGTCAGGCCCTCGAAGCGCAATTTTCACGAACTGGAAAGTTGCATCTCTATCTTGCACCCCCACTGATCTCGCGCATCGACAAGACCACCGGGCGTCCGGCAAAGCGCAAATTCGGTCCCTGGATCTTCTATTTCTTCAGCCTTCTTTCCAAGTTCCGAGGGTTACGGGGCACTTGGGCTGATCCGTTCGGGCGAACCTCCGAACGCCGGAATGAACGGCGCCTCGCTTCCGAATACACGGAATTGATCGAAGCCCTCTCGCAAGACCTCTGTAGCGCATCAATCGATCGCGCGCTCGAGTTGGCTCAATTGCCCGACATCATACGCGGATTTGGACCTGTGAAGGAAGAAGCCATGGCGAGGTACGAGGAGCGCCGCGCAACCCTGCTCGAAGTGCCTGAAATGCGTGCGAGGGAGAAAGCAGCATGACATTAGGCGAGACACAGCTTGCAGTGCGCGACACGGTCCGGGAATTCGTGCAGTCGGAGATCGCCCCCCATACGGCGCGCTTTGAACGAGATGGGAAATACCCTAGCGAACTCTTCAAGCAGCTGGGCGAGCTTGGCCTGATGGGGATGATGGCGCCCGCCTCGTATGGGGGAGCCGAACTGGACAACGTCTCATACGTCTTAGCCCTGATGGAAGTCGCAGCGGGAGACGGAGCCCTTTCAACGATCCTCTCCATCCAGAACAGCCTAGTTGTGTCAACCATTCTCCAGGCCGGCAGTGAAGCGCAGCAGGCCCGCTTTCTCCCCGACTTGATTGCCGGTCGCACGATCGGATCCTTCGCCTTGACGGAGACCGAGGCCGGTTCCGATGCCGGAGCAATCCGCACCAAGGCGACCAGGAGGGATGGCGGATACTGTCTGAATGGCGACAAGCAGTTCATAACTTCCGGCAGGCTGGCCAGCCTCTCCATCGTATTTGCGGTGACCGATCCAGCCGCCGGGAAGCGAGGGATAAGTGCCTTTCTCGTTCCGACCGACAAGGCTGGCTATTCCGTTGAGAAAGTCGAGCACAAGCTAGGCCAACATGCGTCAGACACCTGTGCGCTTCGGTTTGAAGATCTCTTCGTTGAAGAGGAATTGCAGTTGGGAACTCCAGGGAGCGGCTACGCACTCGCCCTTGGCAACCTGGAAGCTGGTCGTATCGGCATTGCGGCTCAAGGTATTGGGATGGCCCAGGCAGCGCTCGATATTGCAATCAGATACGCAAATGAACGGCAGAGCTTCGGTGTTCCAATCATACAGCACCAAGCGGTCGGACACAGATTGGCAGACCTTGCATCGCGACTTGAGGCGGCTCGGCAACTGGTCCTTTCGGCAGCCTCCCTTCGTGACAGTAACGAACCCGCGCTTGTCCAGGCTTCCATGGCGAAGCTCGTAGCATCGGAAACCGCGGAAACAGTGGTTTCCGGTGCAATCCAGACTCTCGGTGGTTACGGGTATCTCGAGGAATTCGGGCTCGCAAAGATATATCGCGATGTACGCGTCTGCCAGATCTACGAGGGCACTTCGGACATCCAGCGAATGGTCATCTCGCGATCTCTACGATCGTGAAACTTCAATTCGCCGCGAAACAGAGCGATGATCTCACGAGCTCGGCGAACCCCACGCAAACCGCCTTTCACATGCAACGCGCGGTTGTCGAACGAGTAAGGGAAACGTCTTCCAATGGTCGAAAACTTCAGCATTGAACCGAATCCTTCCCCACTCGATCGGCACGCACGCGAAGCGGCCCTGCAGGATCCCGGTTTCGGCAAGGCATTCACCGATCACATGGTGACAATTGAGTGGGACGAGCAAAGCGGATGGCACAATGCGCGCGTACGTCCGCGGGGCCCATTCGAGATCGATCCCGCAAGTTCCGTGCTGCATTATGCCCAAGAAGTGTTCGAAGGCATGAAAGCGTACCGTTTGGTGGACGGGGGACTGGGCTTGTTCCGGCCTGAGGAAAATGCACGCCGGTTTGCAGAATCTGCCAGACGTCTGGCAATGCCCGAGCTACCTGTACCACTTTTCCTCGAAGCGGTGGCGCAACTCGTTTCAATCGATTCTGCATGGGTCCCCGAAGGGTCCGCGAGCCTCTATCTTAGACCTTTCATGTTCTCGAACGAAGCCTTTCTCGGCGTAAGACCAGCAAAGCGCTATACGTTTTGCATCATAGCCTGTCCTGCCGGGGCCTACTTCAAGGTCGGTGATGCAGCGATTGACCTGTGGGTTGCGCCAGACTTCAGCCGCGCCGCGCCAGGGGGCACGGGAGCCGCAAAATGCGGCGGAAACTACGCTGCAAGTCTTGCGGCGCAGCAGCAGGCTATCGCAATGGGCTGCGATCAGGTGATGTTCCTTGATGCTACCGAGAAGCGATGGGTGGAAGAGCTAGGCGGAATTAACGCCTTCTTCCTTTTCGATGATCGCACCCTGATAACACCGCCTCTGACCGGGACCATTCTTCCAGGAATTACGCGCCAGTCGATCCTCGAACTCGCTGGTGACCTTGGCGTGGTGGCAAGCGAGCAGACCTATGCATTCGAGCAATGGCAAAGCGATGCCGAAAGCGGACGCATGCTCGAGGCATTCGCCTGCGGAACGGCGGCGGTCGTCGCCGGAATTGGCTCGGTTCGATTTCCAACGGGCAGCTTTCAGATTGGTGACGGTACCTGTGGCCCCATGACCCTGTCCATTCGAGAGCGTATCGTTGGGTTGCAGCGCGGTCGGGAATCCGATGACCGTGGTTGGCTCTACCGTTTGGCGGAGTGATGCACGCTGGTCCGATTGGATCAAGCTGGTCATCGATAATCAGGTTGCAGGAATCGCGTCGGTGGTCGCGAGGGCCTTTGGCCTTGCTCCGGCCAGTGGCGTAAATTGTTCTGCCGCGCTCAAGGTATTGCGGAGCAGGCACGCAATTGTCATTGGGCCGACACCACCAGGAACAGGGGTAATAGCCGACGCTCGCTTTTTCGCTTCTTCGAAGCAGACGTCGCCGACGATCATCGACCCGCGGCCAGCGGTCTTGGGGACCCTGTTGATGCCGACGTCGATTACCACAGCCCCCGGCTTGATCCACGATCCCCGGATCAAGCCGGGCGACCCGGCAGCGCTCACCAGGATGTCGGCGCTTCCGACCAGTTCCTGAAGATTGCGCGTGTAGATGTGCGCGATGGAAACGGTGCACTTTCCCTGCAGCAGCAATTGAGCGAGCGGCCGCCCGACAATGTTCGAACAGCCGACAACAACGGCGTGTAACCCTCGCATCGTTTCCAAGGCATCCTCCAACAACATCATGCAGCCCATGGGTGTGCATGGGGTCATCGAGAAATGACCGGAGGAAGCTCCGGTCGCGACCAGCCCAACATTGAGGGGGTGGAAGCCATCCACATCTTTCGACGGATCGATCGCACGCAGAACGCTGGTGGTATCGATGTGGGGTGGAAGGGGAAGCTGCACTAGTATTGCGTGCACATCACGATCGGCATTGAGCGCCGAGATCAGCGAAATGAGCCGGGCTTGCGAAGTGTCCGCATCAAGCCGGTGACTTTGGGTTTCGATGCCGACAATGCACGCCTGCTCTTCTTTCCGGCGAACATATATCTGGCTGGCCGGATCGTCGCCGAGCAGTATGGTAGCCAAGCTTGGCACAAAGCCATGCGTCTGCTTGAGCCGCTCGACTCCCATCGCAATCTGTCCGAGCAGGCGATCCGCCCGGGCCCTCCCGTCAATTATTTTCGCTGTGTGCATGCAAGTTTCCCGTGCTGAAACGAAAGCCGATTGGCGGGCCCCCAGTCCATTACATACACTATAGGATAAAATAAAGATATTTCGCCAGAACGCCCGAATCTTCTGCCGCCACTTCCTGCTCTAAAAATCCATCTGCGCGGCGAACAATTGCAGCGTATCGCCTCCGCATTCTCCGTGTCCAGGAAACATGGCCGACTTATCGAGGAGCAAGAAGGCCGCAAATCATGCCCGCACCTGCATTCTCCGGTCAGCTTGAAAGCTTATGAAAACCGATCGGGGCGGCTGACAAATCCTCCGCCGGTCCAAGCTTAGAAAGAGATCGCAAACGTTCGAAGTATTCCAATCGATCTCGCGCCCGCCATCTCCATAATTCACCATTTTTTCCGTAACATAATGGCATTATGCCTCAGAGAACCTTGAGCCCACCATAATTCTTGCAATATATATGCAGATGTGTATGAAAAAGGTTTGAGGGATGAGGCATGACACGACGCTATTCGGCAATCTCGCTCTTACGCGAAGGACTAAATGGACAGCGAGGCTGGGAGCCTGCCTGGCAAGAAGCCTCTCCAAATAAGCGCTACGATGCCATTGTGATCGGCGGCGGCGGGCATGGCCTCGCAACCGCTTACTATCTTGCGAAGAATCACGGGCTGACGAACGTAGCCCTGCTTGAACGCGGATGGCTTGGAGGGGGCAACACAGGACGCAACACCACGGTCATCCGCTCGAATTACTTTTTCCCCGAGTCGGCCGCCTTTTACGACTTCTCGGTCAAGCTCTATGAAGGCCTGTCCGAAGATCTAAACTACAATATCATGTTCTCGCAGCGCGGCATGTGGGTGCTGGCGCAAGACCGGCACGCCGTCGAGATGGCCCGCCGCTCGGCCAACGCAATGCTTCTTAACGGCGTCGATGCCGAATTCCACGATGCAGCCAGTGTCAGGAAGGAAATTCCCGGGCTCAACATGGATCCGCGCTTTCCTGTTCTCGGGGGGGTGTGCCAACCGCGCGCCGGCACCGCGCGACACGACGCAGTTGCATGGGGATATGCCCGCGCTGCATCCGATCTCGGTGTCGATATAATCCAGAACTGTGAAGTGGTGGGGTTCCACGTCGAGAATGGGCGGGTGAAGGGTGTCGAGACCAATCGAGGGACCATTCGGTCTGACAGGATCGGCATGGCAGCGGCGGGACACAGTTCCGTGCTTGCCGGAAAAGCGGGCCTGCGCCTTCCCGTAAGCTCCTTCGCTTTACAGGCTTTCGTATCCGAACCCGTGAAGCCATGCCTCGATACGGTAATTCTTTCTCCGGCCACCGGGACGTATCTTAGCCAGTCCGACAAGGGCGAACTGGTCATTGGCGCCGGTCTCGATTTCTATCTGTCCTATGCACAACGCGGCAACCTGCCATGGATGGAGCGCGCGGCAGCAGGTGTAATTGACCTCTTTCCGCAATTCTCGCGCATGCGCTTTCTGCGGCAATGGGCGGGTATTGTCGACGTGGTCCACGATTCCACTCCAATCATCTGCGAGACGTCCGTCAGGGGCCTGTTTGTCAGCTGCGGCTGGGGCACGGGCGGGTTCAAGGCAATCCCGGCAGGTGGATGGTGTCTCGCGCATCACATGGCCACAGGCCAGGCGCACCATCTTGCCCGTCCGTTCGGGATGGAACGTTTCGAGACCGGCGCGCTGATCGACGAGGCTTCGGCCTCCGGGATCGCCCACTAGAGGTGAGTGACGAATGCTACTGATTGATTGCCCGCACTGCGGCCCTCGCGCTGAGATTGAATTCCGCTGCGGTGGTGAAAGCCATATTCAGCGGCCGGGTCCGCATACCGAGGTCTCCGACGGCAAATGGGCCGATTACCTGTTCTACAGGACAAACCCGAAAGGCGCTCATGCCGAGCGCTGGCACCACTCGGCCGGATGCCGTCGATGGTTCAACGTATCCAGGAACACCGTGACGCATCAGATCGATCTCATCTACCCGATGGGAGCACGTTGCCCGACAGGCGATCGCAAACTCGGGAATGACAACTGCGATGGAGAGAAGGCATGACCGGCTGGCGTGTCAGGTCGCTCGGCAGCAGTGAACGCAAGAACCGGCTCACCTTCGTTTGGGAGGGTCGAACACTGCAAGGTCATTCCGGCGATACACTTGCGTCGGCGCTCATGGCCAACGGCGTGTCCGTTGTCGGCCGCAGCTTCAAGTATCACCGGCCTCGCGGTTTACTTGCCGCCGGGCTCGAAGAGCCCAACGCGATTGTCCAGGTGGAAACGGGAGCGGTGACCATCCCAAACCTCAAGGCCACCCAGGTGGAGCTGTATGACGGCCTTGTCGCAAATCCGGTCAATGCCAGGCCGAGCGTGAAGTTTGATTGGTTGGCAATCAACAACTTTTTCAAGCGCTTCATTCCGGCAGGCTTCTATTACAAGACATTCATGTGGCCCAGCTGGCATTTGTTCGAGCCCTCCATTCGCGCCGCAGCCGGCCTCGGAAGCGCACCCGAGCACATCGATCCGGACGTCTATGAACACCGCTTCGCACACATTGATGTCCTGGTTGTCGGTTCGGGTGCTTCAGGCCTTGCGGCAGCGCTGGCCGCCGCACGGGGCGGAGAGCGCGTCCTTCTCGTGGAGGCGGACAGTGAGCTGGGCGGAGGTTTGCTTAGTGAAAGGGCCGAGGTCGAAGGCCTCAAGCCGCTCGCCTGGCGAAAACTGATGCTGACTGCGCTTTCGGAAATGCCGAATGTGACAGTTTTGAACCGCACGATGGCTTTTGGCTATTATGACCACCAGCTTGTCGCCCTATGCGAGCGCATTACCGATCACTTGCCACCTGCGATGCGCACAGGGCCACGCCAACGCCTCTGGAAGGTTCGTGCCGGGCGCGTGATACTCGCAACAGGAGCGTATGAACGGCCAATAGCGTTTGCCGGCAACGACTTGCCTGGTGTGATGCTAGCCTCGGCGGCGAAAACTTATCTCCTGCGCCATGGCGTTGCACCCGGGCGCAAGGTCGTCGTTACGACCAACAACGACAGCGCCTATCATGTCGCATTCGCCTTGCAGGATGCAGGCGTCGACATCGTTGCCATCGTCGACAGCCGTCCGAAGTGCTGGAATGGAAAAGTCGAACCTGAAGCGCTCACACGAGCAATTCCAATTCTCACCCATTCCGCTCCACTCAAGGCCAAGGGGCGTCATCGTGTCCGCAAATTGGTTGTCGAAGCCCTTGATGGCAGCGGAAGCCGCAATTCAATTGCTTGTGACACGGTCCTCATGTCCAGCGGCTGGAATCCTGCGGTGCATCTCCATTCGCAATCGGGTGCCTCGCTCAGTTTCAATTCCGATCTCGAGGCCTTTGTTCCAGGACGTCCTGTGCAGGCATCAATGACCACCGGTGCCGCGGCGGGAATATTCGATCTCTACAAAGCGATCCAAGCCGGACGGGCGGCCGGAATGAACGAAGAATATCAGCTCAGCGATGCTGAAGTCCTCGGCCCTACACGATACTTTGCCGATGGCGACTCCCGGGCCAGCCAGGCGTGGGTCGACTTCCAGAACGATGTGACCGCCGGAGACGTGCAAATTGCAGCGCGCGAAAACTTCCGTTCGGTTGAGCATCTGAAGCGCTACACAACCCTCGGGATGGCCTCTGATCAGGGTAAGACATCAAATGTTACAGGAATCCAGATTCTTTCCAGCCTTCTTGGAAAGCCTCCTCAGCAAATAGGTACTACCAAGTTCCGACCACCTTTTGATCCCGTTACGATTGGTGGCTTTGCTGGACGTTCGACTGGGAAAAACCTGGCGCCGATTGCGCATTGCGCTGCGCATCGATCAGCGGTCGAGTTAGGCGCGCAGATGGAAAATTATGGGGCATGGCTTCGTCCGGCATTCTTTCGGATCGACGATGAAACAGAGGAAACAGCTGTAGAGCGGGAAGTCCTCGCGGTACGCAAAGGGGCCGGCCTGTTCGATGCGTCGCCGCTCGGCAAGATCGAAGTCAAGGGTCCCGATGCCGCAGAATTCCTCCAGCGCGTTTACGTCAATCAGGTCCGCCATTTGAAGGTTGGCCATTGTCGCTACGGACTCATGCTCACTGAGCACGGAATCGTCTACGATGATGGCATTCTGGCGCGGATCGCGAAAGATCATTTCCTGGTGGGTACCACCAGCGGCCATGCGCAAGCCATCTCAGATATGCTCGAGGAGTGGTTGCAGTGTGAATGGACCGATCTTCGGGTGCTGGTAGAGAACGTGACGACGTCCTGGGCAACAATGAATGTTGCAGGTCCAAAGTCCCGCGAGATCCTTCAAGAGCTGGGAACCGATATCGTGCTCGATCGCGAGGACTTCCCGCACATGACGTATCGCAGCGGCAAAGTCCGAGGGGTCCAGGCGCGCGTCCAGCGCGTAAGTTTCTCGGGTGAGCTGTCCTATGAGATCTCGGTTCCCTGGACATACGGACAGGCTCTTTGGGACGCGTTCATGGAAGTCGGCGCAAGACATGGGATCACACCATTTGGTGTCGAGGCCCTGATGGCAATGCGGATAGAGAAGGGTTTCCTTCACGTAGGATCGGATACGGACGGAACGACCATGCCGCAGGACATCGGCTTCGGGCCTGTTGTTGCGAGAAAAGTCGACGACTTCATCGGTCGACGTTCGACGATGACCGCGGAGGGGATGCGAGCCGATCGCCGGCAGCTGGTTGGCCTAGATGTCCTTGACGCGGGCGGAAAGCTGGAATGCGGGTCGCATGTCCGCTCGCCCGATGCATCGGCACTGGGAGAAACCCAGGGCTGGGTCACGTCCTCGATTCAATCACCGACCCTTGGTCGTCCCCTGGCTTTGGCCCTGATCCGGCAGGGACATTCCCGTATCGGAGAATTGGTGCAGATCTGGGACCTTGGCAGAACACGTCCAGCGAGGATCGTCGATGCCCGTTTCTACGATGCCGAGGGAGCAAGACTTGATGCCTGATCATGCAAATGAAATGCTGAATGCAGCAGATCCGGTGTGTTTTGCCGTCCTTGGTTCAGGAGTGCAGGCCACAGCGATCTCGAAGCTTGGTCTTGCCAAACTGCAGGTGGGTTCCGAAAAGCCCGACAGATGGTTCCTCATGGCGCTTGAATTGACGCCGCCGAGACCACTTGAGGAGGTCGAGTTCGACTCGATTTCCTATGCCTGGCTAGCCCCCGGGGAATGGCTAGTCACGGGACCCACAAAACACGTTGATGGAATACGCCAGCACTGCAGCGAGATGGCCGGCACTGGCGGTCTCATGACCGACCTCACCCATGGTCGAACCGTGCTGGAGGTCAGCGGGAGCGATGCGCGCTGGATTCTGGGGTCGCATTGTCCAATCGATCTGGATCATGTTGCCATGCCTGTGGGTACGGCTTGCCGCACGTTGTTCTCGGATATCGGAATATTCATCAGCCGCCGGCCTGATCGTGACGCAAATCCATGTTTCCGGCTGATCTTCGACCACACAATGACCGACTATGTGACACGCCTGCTCGAGGCGACAATTACTGGAGAGGCTCGGTGACAACCTCAAACCTCGTTCTCAAGTTCCGCGCCCCTGACATGCCGGGTATCATGGCGTCGGTTACACAAGTGCTTGCATCAAGTGGTTGTGACATTCGAGAAGCCGAAGTCTATGGCGACGATGATACCCACCGTTTCTTCCTTCGCATGGCGTTGGCGAGCCCACTGCGCAAGGAAGAGGTCGAGCAATTGTTCGCACCTGTGGCGGCCAGCCTATCGCTCGAGTGGGAGCTGCACGATCTCGATCGGCGCATGCCGGTGTTGCTAGCCGTATCAAAGTTCGGGCATTGCCTGGTCGACATCATACACAAGAAGGAAATCGGGCAGTTGCCAATCGAGATCGTCGGCGTGGTTTCCAACCATGACGCGATGCGCGAAACGGTCGAATGGTTCGGTCTGGATTACCATCATCTGCCGATGACCGACGGGAAGGAGGCGCAGGAGTTACGCTTTCGATCGATTATCAAGGATAGTGGGGCAGAACTTACCATCCTGGCCCGGTATATGCAGATCCTTTCCAATTCATTTGCCGATGAGCAGGCCGGACGATGCATCAATATCCATCATAGCTTCCTGCCCAGTTTCAAGGGCGCCAAGCCCTATCACCAGGCACATGGCAGAGGCGTCAAAATCATTGGCGCCACGGCGCATTTCGTCACGGCGGACCTCGATGAAGGGCCGATTATCGAGCAGGATGTCAGACGCGTCAGTCACCGCACATCTGCTGACGAAATGGTAGCTATCGGCCGCGAGATCGAAGCCTCGGTGCTTTCTCGAGCGGTGCGTTGGTACGCCGAGCACCGCATTTTCCAGAATGGGAACAAGACCGTTGTCCTGTAGTACAGCGGAAGCCGCTGGCGGTCGGGGGAGGCATGAATGAGCGCACCGTCTGGCTATATCGTCAACCCGGGTCCGAAGAAGCCTGCTTTGGGAAGGAGGGCGGCGGTCACAACCGATAGCGCGATCGTTACCGAAGTCATCATGAAGGTTCTTGCGAGCGGCGGGAATGCTGCCGACGCGGTTATTGCCGGAGCAATGGTCCAGGCTGCTGTCGAACCCTTCATGACCAATCATTCAGGCCTCGTTTCCATGCTCTACTACGAGGCTAAATCCGGCAAGGTTCACCAACTCGATAGCTTGGGAGGCCACCCTTCAGGCCTCCCTCCCTTCAAACCTGTTCCTCAGGCAATGGGCAGCTATGCGCAGATGCCGCCATCGGCGATCATTCCCGGTTTCATGCCGGGTCTTAAGGAAATCCACTCCAGGTTTGCGACACAAAGCTGGGCTGATCTTTGCGCCGATGCGGTGAAATGGGCCGAACACGGCCACGAGGTATCAAGCTTCGAGTATGGCGTGAACATATTCGCCGAGAAGTTCGTTACCTACTTTCCTGAAGGAAGGGATTTTTACCAGCCTGACGGGTATTTCCCCAATGTGGGCGAGACATTCACGCCACCGGGGATGGCCGAGACTCTCCGGGCAGTGCGCGACCACGGACCCGATTACATGATTACGGGAGCCTGGGCGGAGCGCTTTGTTGCAAAGGGCAATGAGCTGGGTTGGAATGTTACAATCGATCACATGACCGAGACCCCCCCTCGCTGGGTCGAGCCCCTGCGCTTTCCTTACAACGAGTACGAGATTGTTTTCCTCGGACCTCCCCAGGCCCAGGGCTTTTTCTCCAGCGTCGCCCTGGGAATACTCAAGCATCTGGAAATACGCGACATGGCTCCGGGATCAGCAGAGCACTTCTGGGCGATGGGGCACGCTCTTCGGCAGGGACAGCGGCACTGGGAATATGCACGCGATGGGCAGTTCTTCGAGGTTCCCATCGCCGAGGTGCTGGATGACGACTATCACAGGCACCTTGCCCGGCTAATCCGGGGGTCGCGTCCTAAAGTGGACATGACCGACCACATTCGGCTTTCCGGAGAAGGATCTGGAGCCGGCGATCTCATGTCGCAATTTGCAGGCGCAGCCGGAAGACCGCGTCTCGCCAAGCATGACGACAAGCAACCCACCGGCAGTTGCGAGATTGCCGTGGTCGATGCCGAAGGCAACTGGTGCCAGTTCATGGATACGCTCCAGGGATCGGGTATTCCTGGTCAAGTCATCGACGGGATTCCCATGATAGGCAGTCACGCGACGTTTGGGGCGCTACAAAGTCCCATGGATGCGACGCTTCTCAAGGGCGCAAAGTCGCGGTGCATCATCGGCAACACTCTGGTGCTGAAGGATGGCAAGCCGGTATTTTCCGCAGGTTCGCCCGGCAACATTCACTGCACCGTTCCGCAAGTCCTGGCCTACCTGCTGGATTTCAAGCTCGACCCGTATGCAGCGGTCGATGCGCCACGCATGCTACCGATGAGTGAGACACAGCTTGTGGCCATAGAAGACCGGCTCGATGCGGGAGTAGTTGAGGACCTGCAAAAGCTGGGCATCCGTGTCGGTGCGCTTCCAGGGTACGACGTTCATATGGGAAGTTACTCGGTAATTGCCCGGGACGAGAAATCCGGCATGCTCACCGCGATTGCGGATCCCCGTCGCGGCGCTGTCGCCGACGGGATGAATTGATTGGAGAGGGGATTGGCAGGCAAGGCGAAGACCGGCCGACTCCGCAACTTGCTCGCTGAAAGTGCGACAGGGGTAACGCAGTCGGTCCAGATTACGGGCCTGACCACTGACGCTGCCGCGCACGCGGCTCGTCAGCCCCCCACTGCACGGCGCTTTGCAGGAGCGCTCGCCCGCGCTGCTGCAAGCGCCTCAGCTCCGCACAGAATGTCGAGATAGAGTTCCGCGTTGCGCCGTCGTTCCGGTACACTCTGCCGAACACCGATCGCATAATATCCAATCTGGTGATAGTAAAAAACCCGCGCCCTTATTGCGGCGTATTCTTCATCATAGCCGATTGTCTCGAAGAACTTCTGCAATGTTTCGAGCCGTCCGCGATCGGCCCGTTCGACGGCCCATTCAGCGCGCTTATCCGCACGTGCCCACTCTCTGATTGCGAGATCAAAATGATGGTCATATCCATCGGCCTCTATGAGGCGCGATATTGCACGTTCAAGCCATTGAACGGCCCCATACGGCTTGGCGGGCGGGGTTTCGTCAGGAAGAAAGCGGCACGTTTCCTCCCAGTGTAGGATCAACTTGTCGAAGAATTCATCGCGATCCTTGAAATGATGGTAGAACCCGCCGCGGGTAACCCCGAGCCGGTTGGCAAGCCGATCAATCTTCAATCCGGCAATTCCCTCATCTACCAGCATCCGCGTTGCCGCGTCGATCCAGTCCTGGATGGTGTTTTTCGGGGTCCGACCAACCATTGCGAATATACAATCCTAACTGCCTGCTGCCGGATTGTATGCGGTTGAGCGCATTCCGACCGGTCCCTTCACTCACATCTCGACTAGGCACAAAAGTCAACTTCGAAAAATACAACCGAGTACGTGAACCATACATGGCATAGGGTCAATCGATTGGCCGAGACTGTCCCTGTTGCAATGGTGCGCCACCGACACTTGGGTGTGAACAAGAGAGCTCCACATGCATAGAACACACGTGGGTATCCGGGCAGACGCGCTCCCTTGGCCCGCATGAAACTTGCTTGCGAATTGGATCGAGGTAGGGCTGCGGCAGGAGCTGAAATAGTCCAATAACACCGATATTAATCGGATCAGCTATATTCACGCGGCCATTGCGAAACGTGTCCTCCAAGTTCGCTCGAGCGGCAGTTTTGCGGAACTGCAGCGCCCTTATCGCCGTCCTGAACGCACAACCGAGCTATCACCGGAGCAAGCGGTAATTCCGTCAAATGCGAGTCCGAGCGCAATGAATGGCATATAAATGCAGTTATGCATAAATTAGTGTTGCAGTTTCCGCGAACGCGTGGATAAGATGGGGCACGCAAGCCGGACGCTGCCGCTATGGAGGGCACCTTGCTCAAGGATCAGTATCCCGACGAGATCGAAATGGAGAAGACGTGACCGGACAAGCAGCAGCTCCACAAGCCAGGAACACGCAATCGGGGCCTTGGGATCTCTATAGCGTCCGCCAGCGCAAGGGCTTTCTGTTCGTACTGTTCCTGACCGGAACCTCCAACTATGCCGACCGCCACATCGTTGGCGTCCTGCTGGAGCCAATCAAGGCCGAATTCGGTGTTTCGGATACCATGTTGGGACTCCTGACTGGAATCGCATTCGCACTCTTCTATGTCATTGTCGGCCTTCCGGTCGCCTGGCTGGCAGATCGAGGGAACCGCCAGAAGATAATCGTCTGGTCGCTTGCGGTCTGGAGCATCATGACGCTCTTTTGCGGGATGGCGCAATCGTTCCTTCAACTGGCCTTGGCACGCATAGGTGTGGGTGCCGGAGAAGCTGGAGCAGTACCTCCGGCTCAAAGCTTGATTGCCGACTATTTCCCTCCCGAACAGCGGGCGGGCGCGCTCGGCTTCTACATGACTTCGGCGACGGCAGGCTATTTCGTCGGAATGGTGCTTGGCGGCTGGATCGCTCAAACCTACGGGTGGCGCGAAGCGTTCATAGTCGTCGGATTGCCGGGACTCTTGCTGGCACTGATCACTCGATTCACCTTGAAGGAACCAAGAGCAATCGCCCGGTTCTCGGTCGCCCGCGAGGCTCTCGAAGATGCCCGCACGAGCATTACCAAGTTGTTGGCGAAACCTTCGTATCGCAATATCGTCTATGCCCTGATTCTTTATTACCTCATGGCTTATGGTGCCTTGGTCTTCACGATCTCGCTCCTCATCCGTGTACACGAACTGTCCATTGCTGAAGCAGGCGGTCTGTTCGGCGCGATCATGGCCATTGGTTCGGTGATCGGCAATGTCGGGGGAGGCATGCTCATCGACCGCCTTGCCAAGCGTGATATGAAGCTGGTCGCGCGGTTTCCCGGCGCCCTGTTCCTATTGGCACTGCCGGTTTATGTTTGCGCGTTCATGTTGGATCACATTATCGGTGTGGTCATCCTGCTTTTCATCGGAGCAATCGTTCTTGCCGTGGCGCTCCTCGCGATCTTTGCTGCCATGCATACGGTGTGTGGCAGCAAGCGCAGGGCAATGGCCGTCGCGCTTGCTTTCTTCTTTGCAAATCTGTTCGGATTAGGCGCCGGGCCAGTAATGGCAGGAGCACTGAGCGACTACATGGGGGTCATCTACGGTGTGGCAGATGGCCTCAGATACGCATTGATCATTATGTGCATATTCTTTGTCCCAGCAGGCATTTTCATGAACAGGGCCTCACGCCAGATCACAAATGATGCTGAAGCCTGATGTGCGCGAAGATACGTAATGTTGATTGTCTCCGTTCCGTGAGAGGATCTCTCACTGCCTAAGTCCTGCCATGTATGCATGAGGGATAATTGAGCCTGGGCTTTGTCAGGCCCGGTCGCCCGCACCTGCATTCCCCGCACGGCCGGACGCATGCCACCTTCGGAGTCCATGCTAGATCTCTGCGGATGACTGCGTGCCGACGTCGGTTCGGTCAGTATCGCCAACCTGCCTTACTTGCGGAATACCTCATTGCTCGTGCAGGCGAGGAAATCATCTGAACGTTCCTGCTGCACCGCTAACGCGCGAGCAGCAGAGACGTCAAAAGATGAGGCGCGCAGCCGATCGGCAAGCTTTGCCTCCGTGACATAGGGATGATTTGGGGCGACTGGCAGCTGATTGCAGTATTCCACAACCTCGATGACCCGGTCCATATCGGCAAAATCCAAGCCGGTTGGAACACCCTGTTTCAACATGTTGAGTGCCATTGTAACGAGACAGCAATTGCCCGTTCGTTCACCGTTACCAAAGAGACACCCCTCGACCCGATCGGCACCTGCCAGCAATGCCAATTCGGATGCCGCAACGGCAGTACCCCTGTCGTTGTGCGTATGAAGGCTTATGACAGCGCATTGGCGAAAAGGCAGATTCCGAATGAAATACTCGATCTGATCGGCATAGACATTGGGAGTCGCCACTTCGACCGTAGCGGGCAACGTCAATATTATGGGATGGTCGGGCGTGGGCGCGAGGACATCCATGACCGCTTCACAAACCTCGAGGCTGAAGTCGAGCTCAGCGGTCGTGAACGTCTCAGGGCTGTACTGGAAATGCCACTCGGTTCCGGGCCGATTGCTAGCTTCGTCGCGCATGACCTTTGCACCATGCACGGCAACTTGCCGGATTTCCCTTCGGGTCATTCCGAAGACCAGATCGCGCCAGACTGGGCTGACGGCATTGTAGAGCTGGATTATGGCGGAGGGCGCGCCTTCGAGACTGGCAAAACTGGCTCGGATAAGATCCTCGCGGCTTTGTGTCAGAACCTGTAAGATTACTCCGTCCGGAATTCGGCCCGATCTGACGAGCTCGACGATGAAGTCGAAATCCGTCGCGCTTGCGCCGGGAAATCCGATCTCTATCTCCTTGAAACCGATCTCGACGAGTAGGTCGAAAAACCTGTTCTTCCTGCCGACATCCATCGGGTTGACGATCGACTGGTTGCCATCACGAAGATCGGTTGAAAGCCAGCGTGGTGATGCGATTGTGGCATGAAAAGGCCACTGGCGGTCGGGCAGGTCGATCTGCGGAAATGGGCTGTACTTACTAATCGGATTGGGGTTCATCGGAATTCGCCCGATTGTCTTGCGTCTGGGATGTCGCGCGCCACAGGTTGTCCGATCGAGCGTTGCGCGCTTCGCGCAAGGGGGCAGACCGCTACATCGCCCGCGAGGCTTCCGCCGATAATGACCGCACCATAGAGCGGCCGGTGGTCACGGCGGAGTTCGCTTCGTCCTTGAGATTGGGGGAGAGTGGATCGCTGAAAGGCTCATCGACCTGCTCACTCCTGCAGCGACAGGTGGTTTGAACCTGGACAAAGACGCGTGAGCGGAACCCCGGAATTCCTCGTAAGCGGCTCTTACCTAAGCTGGCTGTCCTTGCTGCCTCGGCGGTTGAACCCCGCAAGGGCCGGACGATTGTCGCGTTCGCTTTGGCAGGTTGTGCAGGTGCGGACCCCAGGAATAGCTTCCCGGCGTTTGAGCGGGATTGTCTCGCCGCACAGATCGCATTCCGAACTTCCAACGCCTGATGGCAAGTGGGATCGAGCCGCCAAGACGGCATCCATTATCGTTGCGTCTATCTGGTCCTGCACTGCGCCATCGGGCGCCCATCCATTTGCCATTGCTTGTGGCTCCTTGATGATTTCAAAAAGCAAAATTTGTGGCGGCTATCAGGCCGAGTCCTATATAACATACTCCCATAGAGTATCAAGGTGCGGCCGGACTAGCTCAGGATGTGCCGATCGGCCTGAAGCGGAGGGGGAAGGTTCTCCTCGCCCAGCAGCGAGAGCATGTCCCGCTCGATTGTGCGTTTCAGGGCATAGATTGGCAGACTGTTCGGCTGAACGCCAAACGGATCTTCAAGCTCGGTGCCCAGCGCATCGAGTCCGAAGAAAGTGTATGCTACCAGCAGCACGGGCAGGAGCGTCCACCAGCCCAATGCACCGGCCAGCGCAAAAGGAAGTGTCACGCAAAAGACGAGTGCGGTACGGTGAAGCAATAGCGAATAGGCAAACGGGACAGGTGTCGACGCAATCCGCTCACAGGCGCCCTGCACGCTCGAGAAAGTGCCTATCTCTCCCTCTATCACGGAATAGTGAATGGGCGTGATCACGTCTTCTGACACCAGCTTGAGAAGCGATCGTCCCATCCGGTCGAGCACGGCATTTGTCGGGTTGGGATCTCTTTCCATGGTCTCTGTACTCACCCATGGCGCGATAGCCGCAATTTCATCCTCACCGCGCAATCGAGCCGCAAGGCCACATGCAAATCCGCATACGCCATAAGACAGTTCTCGCCGGCATTCCTCGGGAAGCAGCGAGGTCGTGCGCGCGAATGATCGTGCCGCGACAATCAACTCGCCCCAAAGCTGCCGCCCTTCCCACCAGCGGGCGTAGCACGTGTTATTGCGAAAACTCATGAATACGGAAAGGGCGATGCCGATCAGGGTGAAGGGTATCGCCGAGAAAAATACGAAACGATCCGGGTTCTGCGCTTCGACCCATATCGCAGCAACGCTGATACCTGCGATGACGCAGAGCCTCGGAGCGATGTGGGGCAGGATCGATCCATGAACCGCAAACAATGCGTCGCGAAAGCTAGGTTGTGACCGGACAATCATGATCAGTATTCGATCCCATGGTCTGACAGGAAAATCAGCCTCGCTGTCCCTAGCACAGTTGCCCATGCCCGCGAGTCTCGACGTCGGGACTTGAAACTCCCCCCCTGTATAGTATGTGAGGCGAAGTTGCCAGGAAGATAGCATGCCACATTCGCCAGAAGACAAGAAACGGGCGATCACACGTCTACGTCGCATCAAGGGTCAGGTCGAAGCGCTCGAGAGGGCAATCCAGGCAGGGGTTGAGTGCGCCCCGCTACTTCAGCAAATCGTGGCGATGCGGGGAGCGGCAAACGGGCTGATGGCCGAGGTCCTCGAAAGCCAGCTGCGGGAAACATTCAGCCCACGGATCGAGGCGTTCGAGAGTGAGTACGAAGAAGATATGGAAGGGATCAGGAAGATCCTGCGCACCTACTTAAGATAGGTTCCCTATCGCCACTCGGGAACCGCATCACTTATCCCCCCCTTTCCGCACCACAACGCGTCCATTGCGGCATGTTTATTCGAGATCGGCTTTTGTGATGAAGATAAGGCCCCTTTTTGCATGGTACGATCTGTGGATCGGGATATATGTCGATCGCCCGAAGAAGCGCATCTATATCCTGCCCCTTCCCTGCATAGGCATTGTGATCCACTTCGGCCCAGAGTGATCCTGCCCTGAAACGGCGACGGGCGATTACGGGCTTTGCAGCCCGCTCATAACAATTGGCAAACACCAAGACGATCGCCCTGCGCATCTTGGACGAACAATACTCCAGCTCCGCTGCAAGGATCAGGTGCGGGTCTTAATCGTGGCCCGGCAGGCGGGATGGCGCAGCAGTGCCAAACTTTCCGGCATGCCGCCTCGCTTCGCATGAATGCTACCCAAGACTATGCGCGGGCAACACCTCCATAGCCGGCCGGGCGACTCGGGTGTCGGTCGTTTCAATCTCTTTGAGCCACGGACTGATTGCGTCGACACACCTGAGATTCCCGCCCCTACTCGAAGACGCCGCAACCGCGAGAGGCATGGCGATCAGCTCCCTTCCGAGGTGCGTGAAAAACCGCGAGAGACCCGAAACCCAAGCTTTGGCACGCGCGTGATGACACGCGTGGCCGAGGGTTTGTTGAGCTAGAACCGACCACCGCATTCATTTGCTTATTGCATACTGGGCGGGAGTATCGTAATGCGATCCCATCAAGTGGCGGTGAGGGCATTGTCGCCATCTTCCCTGACCGCCCTTTCGGTCCGCAACAGGTTCACAATCGAAGGATCACCCAATGAAATCTCGTGCCGCAGTAGCGTTCGAAGCAGGTAAGCCGCTCGAAATCGTGGAAATCGATGTTGCACCTCCACAGCGAGGCGAGGTGCTTATCAAGGTTACTCACACCGGCGTGTGCCATACCGACGCATTCACGCTTTCCGGGGACGATCCGGAAGGCATTTTCCCTGCCGTGCTCGGTCATGAAGGGGCGGGAATCGTCGTGGAAGTTGGCGAGGGTGTAACCAGCGTCAAACCCGGCGATCATGTAATCCCGCTCTACACGGCCGAGTGTGGAGAGTGCGAGTTCTGCACTTCCGGCAAGACCAACCTCTGCGTCGCCGTTCGCGAAACGCAAGGCAAGGGTCTGATGCCCGACGGAACCACGCGTTTCTCATACAATGGCGAGCCGATCTATCACTACATGGGGTGCTCCACATTCAGTGAATACACTGTCGTGGCAGAAGTCTCCCTCGCCAAGATCAACCCAGAAGCGAATCCGGAGCAGGTCTGCCTTCTGGGTTGTGGGGTCACCACGGGCATCGGGGCAGTTCACAACACTGCCAAGGTTCAACCAGGCGACTCGGTCGCGGTGTTTGGCCTTGGCGGCATCGGACTTGCCGCGATCCAGGGCGCGCGCCAAGCCAAGGCGGGGCGCATCATCGCGATCGACACCAATCCGGCCAAGTTCGACCTGGCGCGAGAGTTCGGCGCCACCGACTGCATCAATCCCAAGGACCACGACAAACCGATCCAGCAAGTGCTGATCGAAATGACGGGTTGGGGCGTGGATCACACTTTCGAGTGTATCGGCAATGTGCATGTCATGCGCGCCGCGCTCGAGGCCGCCCATCGCGGCTGGGGTCAGTCGATCGTCATCGGTGTGGCCGGCGCAGGCCAGGAGATTTCCACTCGTCCGTTCCAGCTTGTCACAGGACGCGTCTGGAAGGGTTCGGCATTTGGCGGCGTGAAGGGTCGCAGCCAGCTTCCGGGCATGGTTGAAGATGCCATGAAGGGCGAGATCGACTTGGCACCGTTCGTGACTCACACCATGGGTCTGGAAGACATCAACAAGGCGTTCGACCTGATGCACGAAGGAAAATCGATCCGCACCGTGATCAACTTCTGATCCGCCCAAGCGTCCCATTGAAACCTACGCATTAAGGACATTTCATATGGCCACACCTACTCCCGTTATCTCCGGCGACGGCGTGTTTTCGCACGTCTTTCTCGGCGCCGCCGACGTTGAAAAGTCGGTAGCCTTCTACGACGCTGCACTGGGTGCGCTCGGCATCAAGAACCTCGGCCCATTTGGCTCCGGTTGGGTTCTTTACGGCCGCGACAAACCGGCATTCCTTATTGCTCGTCCTGGTAATGGTGAAGAGCCGTCAAGCAATGGGGCTACCGTTGGCTTTGCCGCGAGCGGTCCGGCCGAAGTCGATGCTTTCCACGCTGCCGGCCTCGCCGCAGGAGGTACTGACGAAGGCAAGCCCGGTCCGCGCGATCACCTGCCCGGCGCCTATGCAGCCTACCTGCGTGATCCGGCAGGCAACAAGGTATGTTCGTATACCTTCACACAGTGATCGGAAGGTGAGGGCGTCACCGATAACTATCAAAATGCTGCCTCTCCCGTCCCTCCCCCCCCCAAGGGGCAGCCAAGCAAATAGGTATCTCGCCCAACCGTCCCTCCAACCGTCGAAGCAAGGATAATGACTATGCAACGTGTAGAACATCACGCCAGCTTCGGCGGTTGGCAGGACGTGTACCAGCACGAGTCAGCCAGCCTCAAGTGCCCCATGCAATTCGGAATCTATCTTCCGCCGCAAATAAAGGACGACAGGGCACCGGTATTGTACTGGCTGTCGGGGCTCACCTGCACCGAACAGAACTTCATGTCGAAAGCTGGCGTGCAGCGCTATGCCTCCGAACATGGCATCATAGTGGTGGCACCGGACACCAGTCCGCGGGGCGAGAGTGTCCCTGATGATCCGACGTATGATCTCGGTCAGGGTGCCGGCTTTTATGTCAATGCAACGCAGCAACCCTGGTCGGCACATTATCGAATGTACGATTATATAGTCGAGGAACTGCCCACTGTTATCGAGGCTACGTTTCCTGCCAACGACCTTCGCTCGATCAGCGGCCATTCGATGGGAGGGCACGGGGCTCTCGTTGCTGCGTTACGGAATCCTGGCCGATTCGAGAGTGTATCGGCCTTCTCCCCCATCGTCGCTCCAAGTCAGGTTCCCTGGGGTGAGCGTGCGTTCACAGCTTATTTGGGATCCGATCGCGATGCGTGGCACCAGTACGATGCCGTCGAACTCATCAGCAATGCTCAAGAGCGACTGCCGCTTCTGATCCACCAAGGATTGGATGATGAATTTCTTGAGCGTGAGCTTCGACCTGAGCTGCTGGAAGCTGTGTGCGAGGAATACGATCACCCGTTCACCCTCCACAAGGCGCCCGGTTACGACCACAGCTACTATTTCATAGCGAGTTTCATGGGGGACCATATGTCGCATCATGCACAGGCGCTGTTCCGGTGAGCCCCGAGAAACCAGATGCGCTTCGATCCGGCTTCACCGACGTGAGCCAACAGTCAGGCCGTCACCGTATTGTTGTTGTCGGCGCGGGCTTTGGCGGGCTGGAAGTCGTGGCCGGCCTCAAGGGAAGTGGCGCCGACATCACAATCGTCGATCGCCGGAACCATCATCTTTTTCAGCCGCTGCTCTACCAAGTTGCAGGCGCATCGCTGTCGCCTTCGGATATTGCATGGCCGGTTAGATCGCTGTTCAGGAAGCGTAAGGATGTCCGCACACTTCTTGGCGAGGTTCATGATGTCGATACCGAGCGGCGACGGGTGCTTGTCGGTGGCGGGGCAGAGATCGATTACGATACGCTCATCATCGCAACCGGCGCGCGCCATTCCTACTTCGGTCATGATCAATGGGAACCTTTTGCACCCGGCCTGAAATCGCTCGAAGACGCAACTACAATCCGTCGCCGCGTTCTCAAGGCCTTCGAGGACGCCGAGTTGGAGAAAGACCCTGCCCGACGCGCGGCATTGCAAACGTTCGTGATAATCGGGGGCGGACCGACCGGAGTAGAACTGGCAGGAACTATCGCAGAGATAGCGCATATAACCCTGAAGCGCGATTTTCGCGCGATCGACCCTGACACCTCCCGGGTGATCCTCATCGAGGCAGGGCAGAGACTACTTCCCGTCTTTCCCGAGACTCTTTCATCCTATACCCAACAGGCGCTCGAGAAATTGGGTGTTGACGTAATTCTGGGCAAAGCGGCAACGGAGTGTTCTTCATCCGGCGTGGAAGTGGACGGCGAGGAGATCCCGGCAGCAACAATCCTTTGGGCGGCTGGTGTGCAGGCATCTCCCGCAGCGCGATGGCTCGATTCCGAAGCTGATCGCGCCGGGAGAGTTCTGGTCGAGCCCGATCTCACGGTTCCGGGGCATTCCGATATTTTCGTCATTGGCGACACCGCGGCCGCAGTCTCGACCGACGGCTCACCGGTCCCCGGCCTTGCCCCTGCTGCCAAGCAGGCGGGGCAGCATGTAGCCAGACAGGTAAAGGAGCGGCTCAACGGATCCGCTGGATCGGCACCGTTCCGGTATCGGCACCAAGGCAATCTGGCGACTATCGGCGGACGACTGGCAGTCGTTCACATGGGGCGCGTCAAGTTACGTGGAGTATTGGCATGGTGGATGTGGAAACTGATCCACATTTACTTCCTGATCGGCGCTCCGAACCGGCTGAGTGTTGCCATGAGCTGGATGTGGACGCATGGTCTTGGCTATCGAGGGTCACGACTGATTTCCGATGAAAACGTCCAGTCGGCCGAGGTTTGAAGAGCGATTGGAGAGAGGGGTGGAATTTGAGTGAGGATGCCAAGAGCGGGACTGCCGAATACGCCACGTCATCAGTCTATGGCTTCCCGGCCGATCATCACAGGCAAGTTGCCGTCGACGAGGTCCATGCCCGCCCATTTCCTATCGTCCAGACTCCCCGCACCTTGTTGCAGCTCGGCTTCATGAATGGGGGCGATTTTGCAAGGGATCGCGAGACTCTGACGGAAGTTTCAAAGCGCATGGGCGCCGCCATGCCCAATCAAGATACGCCGCTTCATGGGCTGACATTTGAACAAGGTGACCTCCATTGCGAAAAGCATGCGGAATTCTCCACCTACCTGTGGTGCGCGCCGCTGGACACCGAGTCCGGCAATCCCGTCGGCGACAACCCGTTTCGTGAAGGATTTTCGCCTCCTGGTCCGGTCATCAGCGGCATCAGGGTTGACGTCATCGAGTGGACTGAAGAGAGCAAAGCTCACTTGGACAAGTTTGATCCGATCAGCCGTTGTCACTCGATTGTCGAAGACGGATTGGCCGATATCATCACTGATTTCCGTCAGGACTCGGACGGCGTTACTCACATCCTCGTTCTCGATCGCGGCCTGTCGGATGTTCGAATGGGTGCATTGGTCCAGCGGCTTATCGAGATTGAAACGTACCGAACTCTCGCTCTCTTGAGCGTTCCACTGACGCGCACACTCGGTCCGCACCTTCGTGACATAGAAAAGCGGCTCGCCATCATTACAGAAGAAATGCGCCATCCCAAGCAACGTGAAAGTGAGGAATTGCTCGCCGACCTCACAGCATTGTCGGCTGAACTGGAGGCAGACACAGCTTCCAGCCTCTTCCGTTTCGGTGCCAGCCGGGCTTACTACGAAATCGTCCAAGAAAGGCTGAACGCCCTGAGCGAAACGGTCGTCCCTGGATGCTATCGCTGGCGTAATTTCCTGTTCCGCAGAATTGTCCCGGCGATGCGCACTTGCCGCTCGATCGAGGAAAGGCAGGCGAACCTGTCCAACAAGCTGGCGCGTGCGACGATGCTGCTGAGGTCCTGGATCGATGCCCGGCTGGAGCGTCAGAACAGTGACCTGCTCGCTTCCATGAATGATCGCGCGCGGCTTCAGTTGCACCTCCAGCAGACGGTCGAGGGTTTGTCAGTGGCCGCCATTTCCTATTACGTGATTGGGCTTCTGTCGTATCTGGTGAAGGGTGTTCCCGGGTTCCACGACCTCGCAGCCCCTGAATTGATTATCGCAATCCTCGTTCCGCTGGTAACAGTTGGCATTTGGTGGACTGTGCGGCGCATCAGGCAAGCCCATAGCATCTAACGAATTGCGCCGCAGCGGGTCGTGCACCCGAATGAGCACAGGAATTCTCGTTACTCAGGAGTTCCTGCATGGATGAGTGACAGGCAGGAGTAATCTAGTGTCGACTGGCGTTTTCATTCTTCATTCCCAATACACGCCCTCGGGCGATCAACCTGAGGCGATTGCCCGGCTCCTTTCTGGCATCGAGGAAGGAGCGAGCCATCAGACACTGCGTGGTATAACCGGCTCTGGCAAAACGTTCACGATGGCCAACGTGATCCATCGCCTGAAACGTCCAGCGTTGATCCTGGCACCCAACAAGACCCTGACCGCTCAACTGTATGACGAGATGCGGCAGTTTTTCCCTGAGAACGCAGTCGAATATTTCGTTTCCTACTATGATTACTTCCAGCCGGAAGTTTACCTGCCGGGAAGCGATCGGTTCATTCCCAAGGATTCCGCTATCAACGACCATCTGGAGCGGCTCCGCCTGTCGACAACAAAATCGCTGATCGAGCGGCGTGACACGATAGTCATTGCATCGGTTTCCTCGATCTACGGAATGGGCGATCCCGCCGAGTACAGGGCCTTGCAGATACCATTGTCTGTCGGGGCGGAAGTGCAACAAGAAGACCTGCTGCTGAGCTTGAGCCGGTTGCAGTACGACCGAGCTGCCCACAAACTTCATCGCGGCTCCTATCGTTCCATTGACGATGGTGTTGAGATCTTTCCGGCAGATTCGGAGTACAGGTCCATCAGGGTGGGACTGGCTGGGGGGATGATCACTTCCCTCGAGTGGTTCGATCCAGCGACGGGCGCGCTTGAAGGAGCTGCCGAGCAATACCTTGTTTCGCCGAAGACACTCCTGGCGGCCACCGCGAGGCAAGCCAAGGCGGCAGCATCCGCAATACTTGAGGAAATGGAGCAGCAGGTCGCGAAACTTACCAGCGAAAACCGGCTGGTAGAAGCGACCCGCCTTTACGAGCGTATCTCCAACGACGTCGAGATGCTGCAGCAGGCAGGATATTGTTCCGGCATGGAAAACTATGCCAGTTACCTCAACGGGCGCGATCCATCACTGCCTCCCATTACCCTGCTAGACTATCTTCCCAAGGACGGGCTCCTTTTCGTTGATGAATCGCATGTCATGATCCCCCAGATTTCGGCGATGTTCCGCGGCGATCAAAGTCGCAAGGAAACGCTGATCGACTATGGTTTCCGCCTGCCTTCGTCCAAGAACAATCATCCATTGAGTTTTGAGGAATTCGAACAGATCAAGCCGCAGACCATCTTTGTGTCGGCAACGCCAGGCAAGTATGAACTGGAAGTCTCGAAGGATCATGTCGCCGAGCAGATTGTGAGACCTACAGGGCTGCTCGATCCGGAGGTCGTTATCAGGCCTTCGGACGGATCTATCGAAGACTTGCTCAACGAGATCGAGGATCGGAAGAAACGCGGTGAACGTGTGCTCGTCACGACGCTCACCAAGGCAGCGACAGAAGATCTCAATTCCTTCCTCGAAAGCAGGGGGATCAGGTCGCAGTACCTGCATTCGGATATCAAGGCCGACGATCGTGTCGAAATCATCAACGGCCTGCGTACCGGTGAATTCGATGTACTTGTTGGCATAAGCCTGTTGCGGGAAGGGCTGGATATTCCCGAGGCCTCCCTTATTGCGATCATCGATGCTGATCGCGCGGGCTTCCTGCGATCGACCCAGGCCCTGATCCAGATGATCGGGCGTGTCGCACGCAATCTGAACGGCAAAGCCATTCTCTACGCGGATCAGGTTACGCCTGCAATGCGCGAAGCAATCGACGAGACCAGCCGGCGCAGGCAGCGTCAAATCGCGTTCAACGAAGAGAATGCGGTCGTTCCCACTTCATCGCAGCGTTCACTGCCTTCCGAGACCATCCGAGTTGCTGCGTCGAAAGAGCATAGCAGCGATTTTTGCGCCAACCTCGCGGAGCTTTGCGACCTCATAACCCGCAAAGAGCACCAGCTTCTCGAGACGGTTGCCGATGGAGACGATCAGACTGTCGACGAAATCCGTCATCAGCTGGACGGCTTGTATCGCCAGTTCATCTACCTTTAGTCTGACGGCTCCTGGATTGTGAAGGCAAGGAGGAAGCAGTTCCCTTCTTGGGCAACCGGGACAGCGTTGGTGAAAGAGCTGATATGACAATGAAGACGCCGCCAGACGTTCTGACGGGCGACCGGAACGAGAAGCACAGGGCGTCTTCCTGTGTCCAGGTTCGTGGTGCGCGCCAGAACAATCTTCGAAATGTCAACGTCGACATCCCTCGCAACGCTTTCGTGGTCTTCACGGGAATATCCGGCTCGGGTAAGTCCTCGCTGGCGTTTGGCACATTATATGCCGAAGCTCAGCGGCGATATCTCGAGTCCGTGGCGCCGTATGCACGAAGGCTGATCGATCAGTCCGGAGTGCCGGATATCGATCGGATTGACGGATTGCCGCCTGCCGTCGCCTTGCAGCAGCAACGCGGCTCGGCCAATGCCCGTTCGTCGGTCGGAAGCATAACGACGCTGTCGAGCCTCACACGGATGCTGTATTCGCGCGTGGGCGAGTATCCCCCCGAACAACCCATGCTCTTTGCCGAGGATTTCTCTCCGAATACCGTAACAGGAGCCTGCCCTACCTGCCACGGCATTGGACGGATCTATGATGCGAGCGAAAGCACGATGGTCCCCGATGACTCATTGACCATTCGGGAACGCGCGATTGCGGCGTGGCCCCCTGCTTGGCACGGCCAGAACCTGCGTGATATTCTCGTTTCGCTCGGCTTCGATGTGGATACGCCTTGGCGCGATCTGCCGGAAGAGGACCGCAACTGGATCCTGTTTACCGATGAACAGCCAACGGTACCGGTCTACGCAGGGCTTAGTCCCGAGGAAACACGTGAGGCAATAGAGGCCGAGTTCGAGCCAAGCTATCAAGGAACATTCACAGGCGCGCGCCGGTATGTCCTCGAGACCTTCGCAAATACCAAGAGCGCGCTCATGAAAAAGCGCGTTTCTCAGTTCGTGGCCGGGCGTGACTGCCCTGCGTGCGCCGGCAAACGGTTGAAACACGAAGCCTTGTCGGTGAAATTTGCCAATCTCGATATTGCCGAGTTCGGCGACCTCAGCCTGATCCAGATGAAGGAACTCCTGGCTCCGGTGGCGGCAGGCGAGTTCGGTGGTCTGGCAATAGCAGGGCCCGGCCATGTGATGGATAAGGCCACCAGCGATGCCGCGATTGATCAGCGTGTGGCGGCAGGGGGATCGGCGCACAAGGGGGCTCCGGATGTGCGCAGAACCCCTTTTCTGTCCGACGAAAAGCGAACCGCCGCCCAACTTCTCGCCTCCGAACTGCTAGAGCGCTTGGTTCCATTGATCGACCTCGGACTGGGCTACCTTTCGCTGGATCGAAGCACACCTACCCTGTCGTCAGGTGAGCTTCAACGACTGCGGCTGGCAACACAGCTGTCATCGCAGCTCTTTGGCGTCGTGTATGTTCTCGACGAGCCCTCGGCGGGTTTGCATCCCGCAGACAGCGAAGCGCTGCTCGTTATCCTGGAGCGGCTGAAAGCGGCCGGCAACTCCCTGTTTGTTGTCGAGCACGATCTCGACCTCATTCGCCACGCCGAATGGATCGTCGATGTCGGACCAGGTGCAGGTGATGGCGGTGGCAAGGTGGTCTACAGCGGCCCAATTGCCGGACTTGCAGACATCGAGGAATCGATAACGCGTCGCTATTTGTTCGAAGCTTTACCTGAAGGTGTTCGTAAAGCCCGAGACCCAAGGGCGTGGCTTCGAATAGAAAGTGTAACCCGCAACAATCTGCATGGCGTCAATGTCGAGTTGCCGATCGGATGCTTTACCGCGATTACCGGAGTCTCAGGGTCGGGGAAATCCAGTCTCGTGAGCCAGGCGTTGCCGGAAATCATGGCAGACGTTCTGGGTGGACAAGTAGGAAAGGCGGGCGAAGAAACAGACCCGTTGCTCGACGCGCCGCAGGCAACTGCCGAGGGGCGCCTGGCCGATGGCCTCCAGCACATTCAAAGGCTTGTACAAGTCGACCAGAAACCGATCGGTCGCACACCCCGTTCAAACCTCGCCACCTATACCGGCCTGTTCGATCACGTTCGCAAACTTTTCGCCGCCACTCCGCTTGCCAAGGAACGACAATACGGCCCCGGCAGGTTTTCGTTCAACGTGGCCGAAGGTCGGTGCCCCACTTGCGAGGGGGAAGGCTTCGTCATGGTGGAACTGCTGTTCCTGCCAAGCGTCTACGCACCCTGCTCTACATGTCATGGGAGTCGCTACAACCCCCGGACCCTGGACATTGAATGGAATGGACGCACCATCGCGCAAGTGCTCGATCTGACCGTTGACGAGGCGTGTGATGTGTTCTCGAGCGAGGCTAGGATCATGCGCTTCCTCGATGTTCTGCGAGACATTGGACTTGGGTATCTGCGGCTTGGCCAACCAGCCACAGAACTGTCGGGAGGAGAGGCGCAAAGGATCAAGCTGGCCAGCGAATTGCAACGGGCGCAGCAAGGTAGCACTCTTTATATCCTCGATGAACCGACCACCGGACTGCATCCCGCCGACGCTGACCGTCTGATGGACCACCTCCAGGGTCTGGTCGAGGTGGGCAATACCGTGGTTGTCGTGGAACATGACACGCGCGCCATTCTGCAGGCGGATTGGGTGATCGATATGGGCCCTGGAGCAGGTGATTTGGGAGGACGTATAGTCTCCTGCGGAACACCGGACAGAGTGGCACAAGCCGATGGCAGCTTCACAGCACCATATCTGAAGGCAGCACTCGAACGAGCTACGTCACGCAAGCGGCGAGGAGCGGATTGAGGATCGGGCGAACCACCTCATCTTCTGCGAACCAGAACGTACGAGCGACCAGAGAGCAGTGCGACAGGCAAATCCAGTGACATCATTCTCTCCTGTCGAGAGCCAATCGAAAGCTCGTTCCCGTTGTTCAATTGGGGTTGGACCATTTCTTGGCAGCAGACGATCGCTGGATCGCCTATGATCACCTATGTCGAGAGCAACGAGCGGATTGATGCGCTTACCAAACGAACTGCGGTAGAGCGTGTTGCGTTTGAAAGAGCAGCGGGACATTTTCTCGCCTGCCCTGTCGTAGCCAAGCTGGATTCGCCGCGTCGGAACGTTTCCGCAATGGACGGGTACGCGGTCAGGGACAGTGATATCGAGAACTTGCCTGCTCGACTGACAGTCTCAGGAGTATCCTACCCCGGCGAAGCTGCTCGACAGAATCTGGCTCCAGGCGAATGCCATCGGGTCTTTACGGGAGCGCAGGTTCCAGACGGCGCGGACAGGGTTATAATCCAGGAGGATGTTCTCGTGGACGGGAACACGGTGCGGTTTGTTGTCCCAGCCGGGAAGGGACGGCACATCCGGACTCAAGGCGAAGACTTTCTGGCTGGAACAACCTTGCTTCCGGCAGGGAGCCGCCTCGATGCCCGCGCCCTGGTCGCAGGCGCCGCAGCTGATCGCAGGACGGTGAAAATCCATCGCCGCCCAAGACTGTTCGCGATCGGGACCGGCGATGAACTTGTTCCCCCTGGCAAGGCCGCCACGTCAAAAGCTGCAATCCCGCAAAGTGTGACCTATGGCGTTTGTGAACTGGCAAGGAGGTGGGGCGCGGAAGTAATCGGTCACACGACCCTTGCCGATGATCTGAAGCTGCTTCGGCGATCAGCTCGCCTAGCACTGCACGATGCGGATATCGTCGTGGTGACGGGAGGAGCATCCGTCGGTGAGCGAGATCACGCCCGAGCCATGTTCGATACGACAGCGCTGGAAGAGATCTTTGCGAAGGTATCCATCAAGCCGGGCAAGCCGGCATGGCTTGGCCAAGCGGGGAAAACGGTCGTGCTCGGACTACCAGGAAATCCGACTTCCGCACTTGTCGCGGCGCGGCTTTTCCTGGCCCCGCTGGTTGTAAGGATCAGTGGCGGCGATCCCTCGATTGCCCGCGGATGGAGGACGGTCCTTCTGGCAGGCAACCTGCCACAGACAGGGAGCCGCGAAACCTTCTATCGCGCACGCTGGCACGAAGGCCAGGCGGCGCCCTTGACCGACCAAGGAAGCGGTTCCCAGAAAACCTTGGCACAAGCCGATCTTCTCTTGCGACGACCGGCTGGCTCTGCTGCAGCGGCTTGCGGCGAAATGGTCGACGCCCTCGAATTCTAGGGCGCGTAAATCCAGCCACGATGCGACCGCGACCGTTGCAACTTCGTCTCCTGGTGGCATTAGCCCCCGGTCATGCTCATGTGCCTTGCAACCGCCGGTCGGGATGATGCGATATCGAAGTTGTGGCGCTTGGGCTTTCTTGCGAGAAGAGCGTCAAGTGCCTCCATCACTCCTTGTTCACCGTCGCGGCGCAGGACCTCTCGAAGCTCAACTTTGTCGTCGTGCCCCAGGCAACTGAAAACGGTTCCCGTGGCCGTGATCCTGATGCGATTGCACGCCTCACAGAAATTGTTCGTGAGCGGTGTTATCAATCCTAGACGCAGCCCGAGTTCGGAAACATCGAAATAGCGAGCCGGACCTCCTGTCCGCACCGGGGATGGAACGAGCGTGTATTTCTGCGTGAGGTCGGAAACCACCGCGTCGAGCGGAAGGTAGCGATCCTGCCGAACTTCGTCGATCTTGCCCAGTGGCATGGTTTCGATCAGCGTCAGATCGTGGCCTTGTACCGCACACCACGCCATCATGGGTTCGATCTGGCATTGATTTACGCCTTTCAGGGCAACCATGTTGATCTTCACGCTCAATCCCTCGCGCTTCGCAGCAGCTATTCCGGCCAAGACGTCTTCGAGACGATCCCGTCTGGCAATTTGCGCGTAGATTGTGCGATCGAGAGCATCGAGACTCACATTCAGTCGTTGCACACCGCTTGAAGCGAGTGATCGGGCAGCCGGCGCAAGCTGGGTTGCATTTGTCGTAAGTGTAAGCTCGTCCAGGCCATCGCCGACCCGGCTACCCAAGGCAGCAACAAGGTCGAGAATGCCTCGGCGGACAAGTGGCTCGCCGCCGGTCAGACGAATTTTCCTGACACCTCGCCGGATCAAAGCGTCGGAAATCTTCTCGATCTCCGAGAAGTCGAGAAGATCTTTCCGGGGAAGAAATGTCATTTTCTCAGCCATGCAATAGCGGCAGCGAAGGTCGCAACGGTCAGTCACGGACAACCTTACATAACTGATACGCCTTCCGAAAGCGTCGACCATGGATGGCTTGCCTGTCATGGTGTCATCAAGCACTCTGTTGTGACCTCGATAGCGAAAGGGGGGCGAGACGCCCAATGGGCAACGAGCCCGCAATCGGAAATCGGCTCGCCCCGCCCCCGAAGAGTCCCGGGTTAACAGGGTCGTTGTGAGTCCATTCCGGTCCCAAACCCGCTCTTGCAAGCCTTCCTGCGCTGCGGCAGATACATACTCCCGGTAAGTTCCCGCCTGAGTCAAGCAAGGTGTTTCTGAATATATGTGTGATAAACTTGGCGTACGCGATCCAAGCGAAATTATGCCTCGTCCTGCGATTTGCATGAATGGCAACCCCCAGTAGAGCTGGAACGACCTGAATGACCGAGCGTGGACAGGAAAATGCTGCCCCCCGACAGTCCGTACAGGCGCAAGGGGTAATCCGCAGTCAGTCCGTGACATCCGGGCTGTCTCGATCCGCCATATTCCTAGTGCTGACCATCGAAGGGCAAAGCGAAAACGCAAGGGCGGTACATGCCCTTTGTCCGGACCTTGGGGGGCTGGTAAGATCGGTCGGTTTTCGTGATCCCGATGGCGAACTTTCTTGCATAATGGGCATTGGCGCGAAGGCATGGGGCAATCTTTTTGAATGTCTTCCGCCCAGGGAACTGCACGAATTTCGTGAAATTGAAGGTGTTCACCGCGCGGTATCGACGCCGGGAGATATCCTGTTTCACATAAGAGCAGCCAGCATGGATCTATGTTTTGAGCTGGCAACCCAGATTACGATGCGGCTGGGTAACGCGGTTAAGGTCGTCGACGAAGCGCACGGGTTCAAGAATTTTGACGAGCGGGATCTTCTCGGATTTGTCGATGGGACGGAGAACCCCGTCGATCAGGAACGTGAAGACGCTGTCCTTGTCGGTGAAGAGGATAGTGCGTTCGAAGGTAGCAGTTACGTCATTATCCAGAAGTACCTTCACGACCTCGTGAAATGGTCGGCAATTCCTGTCGAACGGCAGGAAGCGATCATCGGACGGAAGAAGTTGTCCGATGTCGAACTGCCGGATGCCGAAAAGCAATCCTTTGCGCACAACGTGCTGACATCGATCGAGAAGGACGGTCGCCAACTCGCCATTTTGAGAGACAACATGCCCTTCGGGGAGATTGGCAAGGGTGAATTCGGCACATACTTCATTGGCTACGCACGCTCTCCCGAACGGATCGAGACGATGCTGGAGAACATGTTCATCGGGAATCCACCAGGAAACTATGATCGTCTGCTCGACGTCAGCAAAGCTGTCACGGGCAGCCTGTTCTTCGTACCGAGTAGCACTTTCCTCGACAATCCGCCGGCGTTTCCTGGTGAAAATTCCGGCAGCGCCAGCAATAGCGATCCTTCGATGGCCCTGGACGACGGGTCATTGGGAATCGGAAATTTGAAGGACGAGACCTGACATGAACAATCTTCACCGCGAGCTTGCCCCCATTTCCCAAGGAGCCTGGACGCAGATCGAGGAGGAGGCGAGCCGTACCCTCAAACGCTACCTCGCGGCGCGAAGGGTCGTCGACGTTGCGGGGCCGGAGGGTATGCAACTTGCAGCAGTTGGCACCGGTCATTCGCGCCCGATCGAAAGGTTGTGCGATGGGCTGGATGTCCGGCAACGGCTTGTGACACCCGTGCTTGAGCTCAAGGCACCCTTCTCGTTGACCCGGGCCGCTATCGATGACGTGGAGCGTGGATCGAACGATTCTGATTGGCAGCCACTCAAGGACGCGGCCCGCACCATCGCATTTGCAGAGGATAGAATCGTATTCGAGGGATATGAGGCTGGCGGCATCAAAGGAATGCGCCAGCTTTCGGGCCATGAACCGCTAACATTTCCAACAGATTTCGACGGATACCCGGACGTAGTCTCGCGAGCGGTCAATTGCCTGAGACTGGCAGGCGTGAATGGTCCGTACGCGCTCTTGCTGGGCGCAAAGGCTTTTGAAGGCATTACGGGAGGAAGTGAGGAAGGGTATCCCCTGCTGAAACATGTGCAGCAATTGGTTGATCAGGAAGTCGTATGGAGCCCTGGTATCAGCGGCGCGATCATCACGACTGCTCGGGGTGGAGATTTCGAACTTACGCTGGGACAAGATTTGTCCATTGGATATACGAAGCATGACGAGGATAGAGTCGAGCTGTACTTGCAGGAAAGTCTCACTTTCCAGGCACTGACGTCGGAGGCCTGTGTCATCATCGAAGCCGCGAAGGAGACGTCCGTCTAGTTGGCATCGACAACCACCGGACACAGGGCAATGCAGCGATCCACCTCACAGACCGTCGATTTGTCGGTTCAACGTATCGGCCTTGGGGATCCAGGGGACCGCACTCTGACACGCAAGGTGCCAATCGAGGCGCCGGTGTCGATCGAGGTCTGCGGTATCGGATATGCCGTAATGATGGCCACGCCTTGCAATCTGCATGACTATCTCGTGGGCTTTGCCTTGTGCGAGGGGCTGGTCGAGAATCCAGGGCAGATCGAGCATTGCGCCATCAGTGAAGTCGAAGGAGGCTGGGTCGCCAGAATGACTTTGCCTACCGAGCGCGCCGCAAGGGCGTTCGAACGCGCACGGCAACGTGTCACCGAGAGCAGTTGCGGCCTTTGCGGGATGGACAACATCGAGGAAGTCCTGCGGCCACTGCCGGTATTGATATCGCGGCTCTCGACCGACCGTACCGCCATTGCGAAAGCGCTGGCCGCGTTGCGCGATCACCAGGATCTGGGACGCGCCACAGGTGCTGCCCATGCCGCCGCATTTTGCGGTCCTGACGGCGCAATTCAGAAAGTGCGCGAGGATGTGGGCCGCCACAATGCGCTCGACAAGCTGATTGGAGCACTGGCGAAGGAAGGAACTGACCCGGCCATCGGCTTCATTCTCCTGTCCGCGCGATGTAGCTATGAATTGGTCGAGAAAACCGTGCGGGCGGGATGCCCGATGCTCGTGACGATTTCGGCCCCCACTAGCCTCGCAGTGGAGCGTGCCAAGGACGCTCGCCTGACACTCGTAACGCTGGCCCGATCCGATTCCGCGCTAATCGTGACCGACGAGAACGGCATTATAGAGTGAAAACGCTCGGTATCGTGTTGGCGGGCGGCCAGTCCAGCCGTTTCGGGCCGGACAAGGCCGAAGCGATCTGGCGCGGTCGAAGCCTTATCCACCATACCGCAACCGAACTGGCGCGATGTTGCGATAGCATAGCCATCGCCGGTCGTTCGTGGGGTGGGCTACTGGCACTCGAGGATTGGCCGCGGTCGGGCCTTGGACCTCTGGGCGGCGTGGCTTCTGCCTTGCGATATGCGGGGAGCCATGGATTCGACGAGGTACTTTCCGTCCCCGTCGATTGCGTCAGCCTGCCACGAACCCTCCGGCACTCACTCCTCCCTTCCCCTTCCTATCTGGAAGTTCAACCCGTGATCGGATTGTGGCCTGTCGCAGCGCTGTCGGTGCTGGAGAGAATTCTCCAATCGGGTGGGCGGCGCTCGCTGCACGCTTTTGCCCGAGGGATCAATGCCCGGCCGGCCAGCATCGACGATGACATTCCCAACATCAATACTCCGCAGGATCTTGCGGATTTGAATGCAGCGAACCTCTATTCGTGATCAGATTGCCCATGGGTAGGGATTCACACCTTGATGCGAGCTAGAGCAGTTGCGAGCTCCTTACGAATGATAGAAAAGGTAGAAAAGCGTGGCGAGTGCCATGCCGAACGTAAAGAGCATCGATCCAGCAATGCGTAGCCCGTATGCAACCGGATCGTCGCCGGGTGTCTGCTTTTCGGAAGGGCGCGAGTGGGATCGGCCCAACCAATGCCAGAGTACGGCCGGCTTGAGGATCATGAGGCAGCCTGCCAATGCACATATCACGCCAACGGCAAGCGCCAGGATCGCAGGCGCAGGCACTACGAATTCTCCCTGCAGCAGCATTGCGATATGCCGGTTGGCACGTGAGCAAGGAGAGAGATACATTCATCGGAAGTTTGTCTCGATAGCACAAAGCGGCACCATTGCGGATCGATCATGCCCGGCCCGGATCTAGACTTTCCATTTTGCATCGCGGTAACAGCCAGAGGCGGAGCAGATAGGCAACGATCCCCAGTGCAAGTAGGCTGCACGCCCAAATACCGATGAACCAAGCGAGCCGGCGCCAAAGTGGGCGCTTTCCCGCAGCCTCATCGCCGCCAAGCGGATCAAACCGCATCAATGGTACCCGTCGGTTCCGACCTTCCCACGAAACACCCAGTAGGCCCACCCGGTGTAAAGCAGGATAATCGGTACGATAATGACGGTTCCAACAAGCATGAAGCTCTGGCTTCGCTCGGGCGCCGCAGCGTCCCATATCGTAATATGGTCGGGCACGATGAAAGGGAACATCGAGATAGCAAGTCCGGCCATACCGAGCAGGAAAAGTGCGAGCGAAAGTAAGAACGGCAGATATGCCCACCTGCGCGAAAGGGCACGTAGAAGGGTAAAGGCGATAATTGCCGACAGCAGGGGGACCTGACTGGCGAATATGAAACTGGGCATGCTGAACCAGCGCTCCCAGTAATGCCCGTCGAGAAACGGAGTGTATAAACTGACCGCAACCAGAAGAAGCAGCGTTGCAAGAAAGGCGATCCTTGCGAGCCGATATGCATGGTCGAGGGATCGGCCTTCGACCTTAATAATCAACCAGGTCGCCCCGAGCAGGGCATAACCGACAGTCACACCAATTCCGGTCAGTAGGGTATAGGGTGTAAGCCAGTCGAACCAGCTACCTGCGTAAGCGCGATCGGCAACTTCCACACCCTGCAGGAGCGCCCCCAGGATCATGCCCTGGGTCATGGCGGCTACAAGGGAACCGGACGTGAATGCGACGTCCCAGAACTTGCGATGCCCCGGGTCGCGCCAGCGAAATTCGAACGCCACTCCCCTGAATACGAGACCCAGTAACATCGCGATGACCAGAGGATAGGTTGCAGGGAGGACGATTGCATAGGCGAGCGGGAACGCAGCAAAAAGGCCGCCGCCGCCAAGGACAAGCCATGTTTCATTGCCGTCCCAAACCGGCGCGATCGAATTCATGGCCTGGTCGCGTTCGACACCGACCTCGAAGAAAGGAAACAGGATACCGATGCCAAGGTCGAACCCGTCCATGACGACATAGGCGAAGACCGCGAAGGCGATAATGAAAGCCCAGGCAGTCGTAAGATCAACGGCCATCGGTAGCCTCTTTGGAGCTGGTGGGAAGGACATCGGGGTCCTTCCCGGGGTTTTGGGATGGACCCGGAGTTATTCCCGCCGCCCGAACCGGCCCCGCCTCGGTGCTTTTGACGCCCTGCTCACCATGCGACGGGGCGCCATTCATTAACTTGAGGATGTACCAGATGCCGACACCAAATGCCGCAAAGTAAACAACGACGAACGCGACCAACGAGGCAGCGACAGCAGAAGCGGATAGGGGACTTGCAGCATCGGCTGTTCGCAAGACGTTGTAGATGACATACGGTTGCCTTCCCACCTCGGTAGTTACCCACCCTGCTATGACGGCCACGAAACCCGATGGCCCCATCAACAGAGCCGCACGATGCAACCAGATCCAGTCGTAAAGCTTGCCGCGCCATCGCGCCAAAAGGCTCCACATGCCGACAGCTAGCATGGTGAAGCCAATCGCGATCATGATGCGGAATGACCAGAAAACGACACCGACTGGCGGCTCTTCTTCATCCGGTATGGTGTCGAGGCCGGCAAGCGATGCATTGAGATCGTGCTTCAGGATCAGTGACGAGGCTTTGGGAATCTCGACTGCATACTTGACGGTCTTTTCCTTGCTATCGGGAATTCCGAACAGGATAAGCGGCGCGCCCTTAGGGTGGCTCTGGAAGTGTCCTTCCATCGCCATGATTTTCTGCGGCTGGTGTTCCAGCGTGTTCAAGCCGTGCTGGTCCCCGGCAAAAATCTGCACGGGCACAACCAATGCCGCCATCCACATTGCCATCGAGAACATCTTGCGCGCGTGGATATTGCTTCGGTCCCTGAGCAGATGCCACGCGCCGACGCCGCCAACGGCGAAGGCCGTGGTCAGATATGCGGCCAGCACCGTGTGGACAAGGCGATAGGGGAAGCTCGGATTGAAGACGATGTCCAACCAGCTTTCACCTGGATGGAACTGGCCGTTGGCGGCTATCACGTATCCGGTGGGCGTGTGCATCCAGCTGTTTACAGAAAGGATCCAGAAGGCAGAGATGCAGGTTCCGATCGCAACCATGACAGTAGCCGCGAAATGCAGTTTCCGGCCCACCTTGTTCATCCCGAACAGCATCACCCCAAGAAAGCCTGCTTCAAGGAAGAACGCTGTGAGGACTTCATAGGCCATCAACGGCCCGATAACCGGACCTGCCCGGTCGGAGAAGACCGACCAGTTGGTGCCGAACTGGTAACTCATGACGATTCCAGACACGACGCCCATGCCGAAAACGATTGCAAAAATCTTGAGCCAGTACTTGAACAGGTCGCGATAGACTTCCTTGCCCGTCTTGAGCCACAGGGCCTCAAGCACCGCAAGGAAGCTAGCCAGGCCGATGGAAAATGAGGGGAAAACAAAATGAAATGAGATCGTGAACGCGAACTGGAGGCGCGCCAGGAATACTGCATCTAGATCTGCAAACACTGCTCATGCCCTCCACACGCGACATGGCCTTCCTCAACTAGGTGCCGTCTCCAATCCGCCAGCCCCCTAAGTTGCGACCACGCGGACAGGAATGGATTTGGCGGCCGGAGTACCGCTCATTCGATCATAGTAGTCAAGCGGGAGCAGGGGGTTCAACTCGGGATAGTAGCCTGCCACTGCTCCGCGCGGCATCGGGTAATCCACGATCGTCAGCGCTTCCACACGGCGAGGCACGCCATCAGCGCTGATCGTTTCAATCGCGATCGTCGCCCCCTCATTGATACCGCGGTCGATGCGGTCGTCTGCATTCATGAAGAGTACCATGCGGTCGTTATAGACCCCGCGGTAGCGGTCGTTGTAACTGTAGATGGTCGTATTGAACTGGTCATGCGAGCGGACTGTCGCAAGACGCAGCATGTCCGGATCTTCCACCCTGTCGTTCACATCGAGACCGGGCAGGACCAGAAAGTTCGCCTTCCCGTTGGGCGTCTTCCATACCAGGCGGCGGGGCGGGACATCGAGATGAAATCCCTTGGGATCGGCTGCCCGTACATTGAAGTCGTGATAAATGTCGGGGTAGACTTGGGCGATCCTGTCGCGGATCGCGCTATAGTCATCGATATAGGCGCCCCAATCGACGCGGCTCTCCGGAAGAGTTGCCATGGCCATCCGGCAAACGATCTCGACTTCGGATTTCAGGTCCGGACTCGCAGGCGCGAGAACGCCCCGGGAGGCCGTGACATTCGACATTGAGTCTTCGATTGTAACGAATTGCTCGCCGAGATCGGTTTCGATTTTCTCAGAGCGTGCGATCACGGGAAGGATGAGTGCCTCCTTTCCGTGGACAAGGTGTCCTCGGTTGAGCTTGGTTGCAATACCGACGGTCAGCGCCAGTTTTCGCATTGCAGCGTATGAGATCTCTGTATCCGGAACGGCGCGAACGAAATTGCCGCCCATGCCGATGAACACCTTGGCCTCGCCAGCCTGCATGGCTTCAACCGATTCAACAGTATGATGTCCATGGTCGCGTGGCGGTTCGAATCCGAAAACATCGCGGACGCGGTCCAGGTAGGCCTGGCTAGGCTTCTCGTCGATTCCAACCGTCCGGTCGCCCTGGACATTCGAATGCCCCCTGATGGGCGAAATACCCGCGCCCGGCTTGCCGAAATTGCCGCGTAACAAGAGCAGGTTGGCAACCTGCTGTACCAGTTTCGAACCCTGCTGGTGCTGGGTAAGCCCCATTCCGTAGCAAATGATGGTTGCGCGCGAACGCATGTAGATTTCGGCACAGCGGCGGATCTGCACCTCTTCTATCCCCGAATGTTCCACAAGGTTGTCCCATGAGAGGGACATCACCTCTTCGCGCACAGCCCCCAAGCCGCTGGTATGCTCGGCGATGAAATCATGATCGAGGACCTTCTCGCCTGCCTCTTCTCGTTCAAACATCACCTTCATGATGCCCTTGATAAGGGCGAGATCACCACCGATCCTGATATGCACGAACTCGCTGGCAATCGGTGTCGAACCGAAGGTCGCCATCTGGACGACATCCTGCGGTTCGGTGAACCGTATCAGTGCCCTCTCGGGCATGGGATTGACCGCAACAATGGGCGCACCACGTTTGCGAGCCTCGACCAGGTTCGTCATCATCCGCGGCGAATTGGTGCCAGGGTTCTGGCCGATTATAAAAATCGCTTCGGCGTGTTCGAAGTCTTCGAGGACCACCGTGCCCTTACCGACTCCGATGACCGGCGGCAGCCCGCGACTGGTGGGTTCATGGCACATGTTCGAGCAGTCGGGGAAATTGTTCGTCCCGAACTCGCGAACGAAAATCGCGTAAAGGAATGCCGCCTCGTTCGGTGTGCGCCCTGAGGTATAAAACTCTGCCTCATGCGGGCTGTCGAGTGAGCGCAGGTGCCTGCCGATCAGTTCGAATGCATCGTCCCAGCTTACCGGCACATACTTGTCGGACTTTGCGTCGTAGCACATCGGCTCCGTCAGGCGGCCCTGCATCTCAAGCCAATAGTCTGACTGTGCCATCAGTTCGGTAACGGTGTGATTTGCAAAGAAATCTCGGGTAACTCTGAACTTTGTCGCCTCGTGCGCCAGCGCCTTGGCACCATTCTCACAGAATTCGAGGGTCTTCTTGCAATCCGCATCCGGAAAGGCGCAGCTCGGACATTTGAACCCGCCGGGCTGGTTCATCGCAAGTAAGGCGCGGGAACCCTTGGTGACGACACTCTGTTCGAGCAGGACTTTGGCGGTCGCTCCGGCAGCTCCCCAGCCTCCCGCCGGATGTTGGTAAGCCTTGTAGCGAGGTTTCTCATCAGCCATATCGTCGCTCCCTGGACTTCCCTCTTGATTAGTAGAGCACTTCGCGCCGTAAATGGCCATCGGCAATGCAGTCCCGCATAAAATCGACGAGCCAACAGTTTCGTTCAATGGACGGTCTAGGTAAGTTCACATGTCAAATCTGATATCGCTCAGCGAGAACAAGATCGCATGAGTTATCCGCCTTCCTTCTTGTGGGTCAAGGATTGCCTGAGCCGTGGTTCGCACCTGATCTTGGCGCTTAGTGCGTCCAGTATTACTGCAAATGAGCCGCATTTTAGGGCAATGCCGTTCTAAACGTTGCCGGGAGCGTAAGTGTCATTCCGCAGATCTCTTTGGCCTGCCCCCAAGTTGCTTTCGAGGATTTCTCCTGTCGCCTTCATCATCAAAACTAGCGTGATTGCCAAGGTGGATTCTTAGGTGAAATAATTGCCATTTTGCGCTATTTTACAATATGATAATCAAGTCACCACACGAAGTCTGGTACTTCAAGGCCCTTGATCCAGATCGACCGCGCACCTTCGCCTACGAGGCGTCGAAGAAGAAAACCGAAGCGGATGTCGTATCCCTGGGCATCGACAAGCAGACACAGCGCGTCTCGTTCGTCCGTCACCACGCATTCAAACCACGTTTCGAGCGGCTCGGTGACCAGTGGTATCTGGCGACAAGCCTTACCTAACATTTCATGACAAACGGCTTCACGCATCAACCACACCTATCCGGGCAGCTCGAAAGGTCGGAGAGGTGCTCAATGGACAGGTGGAGAGCACCGGCTACAGACGCTACATCTGAAGCAGACCGGCGAGGATAGACAAGCCAGTCGCAGGCTGGCCATCCACGCCCGGGCTGACGTCGCCATAGCGCAGTCAGCTCATTGCACATCCACGATGGCAATCCCGGTATTCAGCCGCTGGCGGCCTTAATCAACTGAGAAAGTCGACGAGCATCGGCTCGGATCGACCTGGCGAGTTCGTCAATCTCATCAAACCTTCTCGAGATGGCTGGCGATTTCGCATCGGGACCAAGCCACTCAGCCATTCTCGCAGCAAGGCTCGAGCTTAGGGGAACGATGCCCCCAACGACCTTGCTGTAATGCGCCTGCGAAATCTCCAGCCGAGCCGCCAAGGCCGTTTGCGTGAGGCGTTCCAGGGAACGCTTTCTTTCTACATCTCGCAGAAGGTTGGGACTTGCAGTCATTTCCCATGCATAATAGAATGAATATATGCATTCAACACTCGAAGATTGCCAAGCAGTTCATCACCTTCATCATGGGCAAGTCGTGACACTGCGCCTTCCGACAGCGTCAAAGCGATTGCACAGGACAAACCTCGAATGGGGAGACGCCTGCTGCATGATGACGCCGGCATTCTGGGCAGCGCAAAGCTGGATGTGGGAGATGGACGAGCCCGACCACTACCGTCTGGGTCGATCGCTCGAAGAGGAGCTCATGGCTTGCATGCTGGGAGGCCACGGCATCCCAGCCGAAGTAGGCTTAGCCGCCTATGATCGTCTACGCCGCGCATGGCGATCCGCCCCGGGCTGCTTGGAGAGTGCCAGCGAAGTGGAGAATCTCCTCACTCGCCCGCTGGACGTCAACGGTCGACAAGTCAGGTATCGCTTCGCCGCGCAAAAGGCGCGGTATCTATCCCAAGCGTTAGCTCAATTGCCCGCTATCGATGTCGAGCAAGGCGACAGAGATTTTCGCGATGCACTCTGTTCCCTGAAAGGCATAGGCCCGAAGACGGCTTCTTGGATTGTTCGAAACTGGCGAGGAAGCGATGATGTCGCCATACTTGACGTGCATCTTCTACGCGCAGGCCGAGAGCTGGGTCTCTTCAGTTCCGAATTGAATGTGGAACGGCATTATCGAATAATCGAAGATGCCTTCGTGAACTTCGCCCGGGATATTGGTGCAAAGGCCTCGATCCTCGATTCGGTGATCTGGATGGCCTTTCGGTCCGCAAGCAAGGCGAAAAGACCTCACAAGGGTCCGCAGAAATCGAGCGCCCAACAGGGTGAACTCGATCTTTTGCTTCATTGACTGTGAGCGAACCGTAAAAACAAGGCCTCCAGGCGTTGCCAATTCTTTCGGCGTAGGTGATTGATGGCCGGGCAATTGGCGAGGAGACCAAAATGTCTGGAAGCGGCGGCGGCGGCCACAATGACAGTTCGAGCGGAGGGTCTTCCGTCGCAGGCGGTGGCGGCGGCGGTGGTGGGTCTGCGAACAATGCTTGCGACATCAATGAGACCGCTCCTGTCAACAGCCCACAGCCGAATGTGGTCAGGACCTTGTCCGCCGGCGATCACTTGGACGTCAGCCTCACGGGATCTGCACCCCGTCGCACTCTCCAGCTCATAGCCCCGGCTGGCGTTGCCGGTTCGCTAACCCATCGTGGAGCCCTGGCCATCTCCAGATGCATCGATGCGGGGCATGACTACGACGCTGAAGTTCTTTCGATCAGCGGCGGTCAAGTCATAGTACGGATCACGCGCAAATGACGACCATTGTCGGCGGGGTGTATGTTGAACGGTGCATCGAACCGCCGTGGGACGAGGTGTTCGGTTCGGCGGGGCGAGCAGCGATGGCGCTCTCGGACGCCGTTCCGGACCTTCGACTGCTGGCATTCAGACCGACGGCGATTCAAGACGGTCTCGAAAATCTCGAATTCATCACTGGCGCTTCGATCGAGGGCCCAGTGGTAAGCGACGCGATCGAATTCGACTATATGCATTCCTTGGCTGATCCACGCATCACGCCGCGACCCGATGCCATACCCCAGAAAGGAAGCATTGCGGCTGAGGATGATGTCGTCCTTCGCTTCGGCATGCTCGAAGGCGAGGCAAAGGTGACTGCGAAGCGGGCGGTATACGACCCCCAATCGGCATTTGACCCACAACCCTTTCATGCGAACGGGTCGAGTGCGGACGAGCTCGCGCTAGTCGTCAACCGCTTCGAGGGCTGTAAACTGACTGGCAAGAACGATCCGGAGGCTATCGTCAGTGCGTTGCTCGCAGACCACCATGCTGACGTGGTGGTTCTGAAGATGGGCGGAAGGGGCGCGTTGGTCGGCTGGGGTAACGAACGGAAGATCATCCCCGCGTTTCGTAGCGAGCATGTCTGGAAAATCGGGTCGGGTGACGTCTTCTCTGCGGCATTTCTCAAATTCTGGGCGCTCGACCACGCACCACCAGACGAGGCCGCACTGCTCTCCTCGAAAGCGGTCAGCGTCTACGCTGCAACTCGCTCCCTTCCAATTCCTTCCAAAGAGCAACTCGAGGCGACGGGTTTCGTCCCCGTAGTTCCCGGTAGGGGGCGCATCTATCTCGCGGCGCCGTTCTTCAACCTGGGCGAAATCTGGATGGTCGAGGAGGCAAGGAAATGCCTGCTGGATATGAACGTCGAGGTATTTTCTCCGCTCCATGACGTCGGCCGCGGGCCAGCGCATGAAGTGGCCAAAGCAGATCTAGAGGGCCTCGATCACTGCGACGCCGTGCTGGCGATACTCAACGGCGGCGATGCCGGAACCATTTTCGAGATCGGTTATGCGGTATCCCGAAACATTCCAGTCGTCGCACTGGCACAGAACGTGAGGCCGGAGGACCTCAAGATGTCAGAAGGCTCCGGGTGCGTCATCGCCGATGACTTCGTGACTGCCGTCTACCAAGCAGTCTGGTCGCTTCCGTGAGCGCGCTGTTGTTGTCTGGAGGTATGGACTCGATAGCGATTGCAGCTTGGAAAAGGCCGAGGATCGCGTTCACCATTGATTACGGACAGCGTGCAGCGAAGGCCGAAGTCGAAGCTTCCCGACAAGTCTGTGCCGACTTGGAAATCGAGCATGAAGTGATAACGGCGCCTTGCGGAAATCTGGGCTCCGGGGACATGGCTCAATCACCACCCCTTGATGCTGCTCCCGCGTCCGATTGGTGGCCCTTTCGAAATCAGTTGCTCGTCACTCTAGCGGGAATGCGCTGCGTGGCATTAGGAATGGAAAAATTGATGATCGGCTCGGTGGCAAGCGATCAGATCCACGCAGATGGCCGGCAAGAATTCATCGATGCCCTCAATGCACTCCTCTGCGCTCAGGAAGGTGGCCTGCAAGTGACCGCGCCCGCACTTGCGATGTCCACCCCTGAACTGATCAGGAAGAGCAACATCGACCCTGGCGTTCTTGCTTGGGCCCATTCCTGTCATACGGGAACGGTCGCATGCGGAAACTGCAGGGGATGCGTGAAGCATATCGAAGTAACGAGAGAACTCGGTGGTCCGGCTTATTGATGACGAACCTCTGCCGAAGTCCGGGTCCCGCGTTGGTGGGCCATGTTGGCCGCAAGGCCAAATAGTTCATAATTTCGGTGCCCCGACCTGTCAGTCACAAAGCGCGTTCTTCGATGTTCTGAGAGCGCGCCGATCACGGTCCGGTGGGCCGATCGAGCCAGAACTTGTCGGCAGGGTTCTCCATCTCGCCATGGAATTGAGAGAGCAGCGCAACGACGGCCGATTCGGCTTCTGGGAAAGCAGAAGTTCGCCGTCAGCCGGGGGCGTTCATGGAATAGGAGCCTGTCTAATTCCGCTATCGGACGAGGACCCAGCAGGATTGTATTCACCGGAAGACAATGCCTTGATAGCGATTCCCAACATCCCAGCTGCCAGAAGCCAAGCCATTCGTTTTCTAGACGACCTTGGACTACCGCAGAATGGATGGTTCGTGCAGCTGATCGCAGACGTGCCAGCCTATTCGTCCCGATATCGCAATTCCGATTCGCTGATTCTGCGGGATGCTGGTGCCTTGTGCACGATCATCGGTCTCGTTGCCGAAGCCCTGAACGGATGGGCTCGCATCCTAGGTCATCTCGATCGCGGCATCGTGCGGGCTTTGAATCTCGGACCGAACTATGCGGGGGTCGGCGGGGTTCATCTGACTGGTTGTCTACCTGACACCTCTTCAGGATGACCACCAACCGGCTTCCTGCTTCTCGGAAGTCTTGCGCAGTTCCACTATAAGTCCCTGCATTCGCTTCTTCCGCGTCTTCGCCTCGCGAATAAGGTCGTCGACGGCAGCGATCTTATGCGTCAGCGCTTCAATCGCCACCTCGCAGGATACTGGGTGCTCGCTATCTCCATTGGGTTCGACCTTGGCCAGCTCCTTGAGGGTGAAGCCGAGTTGCTGCGCGACCTCGATGAATTTCAACCTTTCGACCAGATCCTTCGAGTAGCTGCGATACCCGTTATCATCGCGTGGTGCCGGCTCGATAATGCCGCGCTTCTCATAGAAGCGGATACGCGAGGTGGTGACACCAGCCGCTTCAGCGATTTCGCCTATCTTCATAATCACCCTTGACCTTCGACTTAGGTTTAAGCCCTATATGAGGGGCCACGCCATGTCGAGGCACTGAAAATGACCACCAATCACACCACCAGTCGGCTGTTCGAACCGCTGGTCCTTCCCAACGGCCAAACCGTCCCGAATCGCATCGCCAAAGCGGCGATGGAGGAGAACATGGCCAGTCCGACGCATCTGCCGAGTGACGCCATGTTCACGCTCTACGATGAATGGGCGAAGGGCGGCGCAGGCATGCTTCTGACAGGCAATGTCATGGTGGCTGCTGATGCTATCACGGGCCCGGGCGGCGTGATCCTCGATAACAAGCAACCGCTCGCGCCCTTCGAGCAATGGGCACGTCGCGGCAAATCGGGCGGCGGCGTCATCTGGATGCAGATCAACCATCCCGGTCGCCAGGTCTTCGCCGCGACTAACGAGGAAGCGATCGCTCCTTCGGCCATCGGTGTCGACATGGGAGACATGTCCAAGCTGTTCACGAAGCCGCGCGCGATGACCGACACGGACATCGCCAGGGTCATCGAACAATTCGCACAGACCTCCTTGCTGGCGGAGCAGGCCGGCTTCGACGGCGTGCAGATTCACGCGGCACACGGCTATCTTCTGAGCCAGTTCCTATCGCCGCTCACCAACAGACGTAGTGACAAATGGGGCGGCAAGATCGAAAATCGCTCCCGCATCCTCATCGAAATCGTGAAGGCCGTGCGGGCGAAGGTCTCGCCTGAGTTCGGCGTGGGCGTGAAGCTAAACTCGGCCGACTTCCAGAAGGGAGGGTTCGAAGCCAAGGGTGCGATTGCCGTCGTGCGCATGTTGAATGACCTTCCCGTCGATCTCGTCGAGATTTCGGGAGGCAGCTACGAGAGCCCTGCGATGCACGGCAAGCCGCAGAAGGAAAGCACTCGCAAGCGCGAAGCCTATTTCATCGATTTCGCGCGTGACATCCAGGCCGAAGCCAAGATGCCGATCATGGTGACAGGCGGTATCCGCCGCCGGGAAGTCGCGGAAGACGCTCTCGCTTCGAAAGGTGGGCGCGGCGGCGTCGCCATGGTTGGCATCGCTCAGGCGCTCGCCTTCCATCCCGATCTGGTCAACCTGTGGAAGCGCAGCGAGCATGTCGTCACCCTTCCAGACATCAACTTCAAGAAGCAGGGGATCGCCAGTGCAGCACGGATGAGCGTGGCGAAATATCAGCTGCGAAGAGTCGGCAAAGGACGACCCCCCAAGAAGAGCGTGTGGCCGGTCTGGGCGCTGATCACCCAGCAACTGCTCACCAAACGGCGTAACCGACAATACCGCGAGTGGCTGGATAATCGCCAGAGGGCAGCCTGAGGCCCCTTTCTCGAAACCATCGATCGCAATCGGGCGTTGAAAGTGTAAGGCGATGACTAAAGAAACCACGACAGTCGAATTCGGCGGCCACGAGGTGGAGGTGCCGGCGGGCGGTTACTACGATCGGTTCCGCATGAATCCCAATTTGCACGAGGTCCTGAAGGACCCGATGGTCGACGATGTCTCGTTCTTTCGGCGCATTCCGAAGCCGAAGGTTCAAACCCGGGTGGGCAAGGCCTGGGCTCCGAACTTCTATTACAAAACGAGCACCGTGCAGCTCGTGATAAAGGCGCCTATCGCGAAGCTACAGGGGATGCTTCCGCCGCCTCTGAAAGCGCTCAATCCTTTTCCAGGCGTCGGCCTCGTTGCGCTCACATTCTTCCGATACGACGTGTGCGACAATGATCCATACAACGAGGCGTCGATCGCGATCCTGGTCCGCCCGCCCAACGCGACGGGACCGGATGTCTGGAACCTCCTCAAATCAGCACGTGAACAGCACTTCTATGCGCGCGTGCTTGCCCTACCCGTAACGACTGAGATCGCGAGAGTGCGAGGTGTCGAGGGTTACCAGTTCCCGAAATGGCTGGCGGAAATCGACATCGACATCGACGACGAGATTCTTGCCGCAGCCAACAATCCTCAGGGTGAGTTAGACCTTGGTCTTCGTGTGAAGACTCCGGACCTCACGCGGCACCGCTCCCAGACGCAGATCGGCACAGCCACCAGTGTGCAGCCAGTCGATGGCGAGTGGAAGACGACCACGGTTCGCACCAACGCGCTGACGTAGGCTCAGGTGAGCTTCCCGAGCAATGTCAAGCTCACCCGCGGTAGCGGGCCACTCAGCGATCTACTGACCGGCCTCGGCGCCGGAAGGATAATCCAGTTGCAGGTCGTCAAAGACGGCCAGATGGTCCTCGACATGCCCATGCCACTGGAGGGGTTCGGAAAAACGAAGTGACGGGTCGAAGAAGATGACGTGGAAGAAGCAGCAGGAAAGGATGAACAGATGCCATTCGTGACAACCGACGACGGAACCGAGATTTTCTACAAGGACTGGGGACCTAGGGACGCGCAGCCGATCTATTTCCACCACGGCTGGCCGCTGAGCGCGGACGACTGGGACAACCAGATGCTGTTCTTCCTCGACAAGGGCTACCGAGTGATCGCCAGCGATCGTCGCGGCCATGGCCGTTCGAGCCAGATCAGCGAAGGTCACGACATGGACCACTACGCATCCGATGCTTCGGCTGTTGCGGAACATCTCGACCTCAAGAACGCCATCCATATCGGGCACTCGACGGGAGGCGGTCAAGTCGCGCGATACGTCGCCAAGCATGGCCAACCGCAGGGCCGTGTCGCGAAGGCTGTCCTCATCAGTTCCGTGCCGCCGCTCATGGTCAAGACCCCCGACAATCCGGGCGGCACCGACAAGGAGGTCTTCGATGGCTTCCGTGCAGACCTCGCTGCCAATCGCGCGCAATTCTACCTCGATGTGCCGTCGGGGCCGTTCTACGGTTTCAACCGGGACGGCGCCGAGAAATCCGAAGGCACCATCAACAACTGGTGGCGCCAGGGAATGATGGGCAGCGCCAAGGCGCACTACGAGGGCATCGCGGCATTCTCCGAAACGGATCAGACCGAGGATCTCAAAGCGCTCGAGGTCCCGGTTCTCATTCTGCAAGGCGATGACGACCAGGTGGTGCCTTACGAGAATGCCGCGCTCCTTCAGGGCAAGTTGATAAAGAACAGCACTTTGAAGATCTACGAGGGCTTCTCGCACGGCATGCACACCGTTAATGCCGACGAGATCAACAAGGACATTCTCGAATTCATCAAATCCTGATGAGCTGAATGTTCCGTTGCTCCCTGATGCCCACAACCTCTTCTCGGGCGGCAGGGAGGAACTTATTCAAGGGGGCGCGATGACCAAGCGTATACTCCATGTTGTGACCAACGTGTCGCATTACGAAGACCCCTCTGACCCGACAGGTCTCTGGCTGACCGAGCTCGCCCATCCGTGGCATATCTTCGCCGAAAAGGGCTACGAGCAGAAAATCGTGAGTCCCGCGGGCGGAAAATCCCCACTGGAACCTCGCGCGCTTAAATGGCCGAATTTGGATGCGACCGGTAAGGCTTGGCTAGCGGATCCAGAAAAGATGGACTTGCTCGAAAAGACGGCCAGCCCCGACGAGATCAATGCATCGAAATTTGATGCGATCTTCTTTACCGGCGGACACGGAGTGATGTTCGACTTCCCAGATTCAGAGGGATTGCAGGTCCTGACACGTGAGATCTTCGAGGCAAAAGGGATCGTTGCGGCCGTGTGTCATGGCTACTGCGGTCTGCTTGAAACACGGCTTTCAGGTGGCGGCCGCCTCGTCTCGGGCCGCAAGCTGACCGGATACTCGTGGGCGGAAGAGATACTCGCTGGAGTTGCGAAGGATGTTCCCTATGATGTCGAGCAGAAGATGAAGGACCGGGGCGCCCGCTACTCGAAAGGCCTGATCCCGTTCGCAAGCAATGTCGTCATCGATGGCCGGCTCGTCACCGGCCAGAATCCCTGGTCAGCGACAGCCACGGCCAAGGGTGTCGTCAGAGTTCTCGAGCACGACTAGAATCCTCGCACCTCGCGCAAATCTCTCGCGGGTCCGACTGCTCACTTCAAAATTCCGAAACATATGGATATGAACTTGATGACGTCGGCCTCTCCAGCGCCTCGCCTGCTTTCCATTCTTGATAGGGGATCTGGGCGAAACGCCATCACCGATGCCCAAGCCGATCAGGCGGTTCAGCATGTCATCGATCACCTGAAGTCGGTGGAGACATCTCAGAAGAAGCAAAAGGCATGGCAGGAAACCTACCTCGTCGAGCGCGTCTTCAGTCGCACCAGAAAGTTTACCACCGAGCACGAAGAGTCGAACTGGCTTCGTTGCCACCTTCGGGTGGGGCTCATACAATTCGAGAAGCTGGTTGCGTCGTTACGCACCGACAACTCGGGAACACTCTCACTTGCCCAGCTCGACCAATGGCACGACGTTTTCATCGACTACGTTTACGATTTCAACACGGTGGTGACCCCGTTGGTCCAGCGGTCGGTTCCCGACTACCGCTTTCTAAGAGGCGGTAAGAACCGGACGGTGCACAGCTGGGAGGTCTTCCGTCTTGCCCGACAGCTCCATCACATGTCCCCGTTCTGGGGACAGGGGTCCGGGCCGGAGCACAAAAACTCACAGATCGCAGCGATCGGGGTTCTACGCCAATCCCTCGAGCTTCGCTTCGATCGTCTCGTGGGCGTCTATCCGTTGGACAAGAAGGGAAAGTCGCCCAAATTGCGTCACGGGTTTCACCAGGACTTCGTGGTCAAGAACCCGCAGTTCTTCCAGCCGCAGAACTTCAGCATCTCAGAGCTGAAGCCGATGTATGACTGGTGCAGCGAGATCGTCCACCAAGCCTACCAACCTTTAGCCTGACAGATCAGCTGGGCAATTAAGCTCGCCGGAAGACTGATGAACCCTCGGCAGGGTATGCATGGCGGCGGCTGGTCAATCGACAACGCGGTGCATGTGAAAGACGTTCAAGGAATGCAGACCGCGTTCGAACACCATTTCCTGGCCAGCTATGACCATGGCCAATGGAAGTTCGCAAGAATTCGCCCCGAAGCGCTCGTTGCCGGCTGGAAACCTGAAATGGCTACGGTATCAGCTGACTTCCGAAGCCCTACCAGTGGACAGCAGCGTGAGGAAACCTGCTGGAGAAAGCTGGTCCGCAGGTTGCGCCGACCAACAACGCGTCGGTCCAGAGGAGCGGGTTGAACCACGCCTGGGCCGGAACTGTGCCTAGAAGCACTGGTAGCGATCGCGGATATGGTCGTTGTAGTAGCTTCCGTGTGAGGCCGCGCTCACCAGTCCATCGTAGATATGCGAAGGCACGTTGCAGAAATCATAAGGTCCGCCGTTTGCAAACCACAATTGCATCCTTCGGCTCGTAGGATCGTATTCTGCCCGCTTGACCGCGTCGGAATTCAGCAATGGCATGAAGAGATCCTCTTTGACTGTCGTTGTTCAACGCGGTGTGGCGCTCGCTTCCCGTTCAATGCTACATCGAAGCGACCTTAAGCACTCACTTCGCGCTTCCGATGACTGGGAATTAGCAGTGTATTCCTGTGCTAGTCCAGGAATGCACCGCAACAATCCGGGGCTTGTTAGCTGTCTTCAAGGTCTATCGGCGAAGGGCGCCCGATAAACCGCAGGAGCAGCCGCCCGAGATAAGATACCTCGATGGAGTGCTCATAGTCACCCTTGCGTGTGTCGAAGTTCGGCGCTTGCCCGCGCGGCGGATTGCGGTAGTTCTTCTTCAGAAGGCCAAGCCGAAGCAAGTTCTCACTGCCTGCTTTAAAAAGCTTCTCCGCGTCGATCTGCGCGACGGACGAGCCCATGTGGCTCGGTTCAGGCCGGTTCACTTTCTCGAAGTGATCGCGCCCACCTCCTCCGCCATATGATTGGCCGTAGGCGTCGAGCAGCGTGACTTCGTCGTTGTCGAGCTCGCCCAGCAGGCGTGCGAGACGCTTGCGCCGGATCACGTCAGCATCGTCCGCGGCTAGGCCGTTCGCTACCAGCGTAGCGATCAGCTTAATGCGTTCTTCAGTGGTGGCGCGTGCAGCCTGGAATCCGCCTTCTTCGATCAGGTCGATGTTTTCCGGGTCCTGAAGGATTGCTTCCAATCTCTCGTCCAGGTCCTCGAGGCGTTGGTTGAGATTTCGCACATAGGTCACGATTCGTTCGGTTCGCTGATCGGGGATGACCTTGGTGATGAGTTCGCCCACCACGCCTCCGAACATCGGGATGAGCCCCGACAAAGCTCTACCGGTAGCGGCAAGGGCATCACTTTCATGGATGTCGAGGCCATCCGTTGGATTCTCATCGTCTTTCATCCCGGTCTTCCTCCTGTTTGAAAGTCCTTCTTACCTCACTGAAACGCTGCGCCCCGCGATCTCACATATAATAGCGAAAGTCAGGCTGGTCCCTCTCAGCGTAGCTGACGTGCTTCAACACCCGTCCCACTTCTCGCGCTGCCCGGATCGGGATGGGAAGCGCATGATCGAACTGGGTCGAGTTCCAGTTCATTTTCGTCAGGGCGAGAATCTCGACAGCTATCTCCTCGAGCGTGGTTTCACATTCGTATGGCCGAAGCTGCAGCGCGTTCGGCATACGTGCGCCGGGGTAAGTTCCGTAATATGGGACGCTACCCCGCGTATAGAGAATGCCGTCATTGCCAATGCGCACGAAGCTACCCCTGAGCGCGGGGTAGTCACCCTCTCTAAACAGTGCGACGTGCCCACCTTCCGATACCCAGACCATATCCGTCATGGCGACGCGCATCTCTTCGATGGCTTCCGTGAAGCCCTTAGCTTCGCCAATCTCGAAACGAGAAGTCTTAAGAATTACGATCCGTGCGGGCATCGTGCGGTGATGTTCAAAATAGGTTTCGAGCGAGCGCTTGACGAGATCATAAGCATCTTCGCGGGCCAAGTAAGGGTGCTTTCCCGGCCGGTCAGTTCTAGCCCTTGCGCCGCGAAGGATCAGCCCTTTACCCCGCTCGTCAAACATCTGTGCGGTGCTTGTCCAAAGCCGATGGCCGTCAAGATCCCGATAGAATCCTATGCCAAGATAACTCGTTTCGTATCCGTCTGACTTAGGCAAGCGCCAAGGGACGCGCCCTGCCTTGTAGAAAATCGCATTGAGCAAATTCCAAGCGCGCGTAGCTGGTCCTTGCACCTTGCGTTCAGTGGTCTTCATCTTTCTGGAGAGCTTGAAGGCGTCATCCCAGACCGAAGGCCACGCAATCTGCGTAGGGACGCTCAGGCTCAGTGCCTTTGCCTTGAACAGATCTCGGAAATTGAGCTCGGTCGGGCCAGTTTCCTCATCATCATCGTCATCTTCGGAGACGACGCTACGTGCGTTGACCACCTTTTCGATAAGGACTTTCGGTAAGGCGATGACGATCACCTCAGGACGTGAAGTGCCTTCCAGCAATATCCTCGCCTGTGCGATGAGAAGGTCGACAGCGGCGCGAACCGCTTCCTCGTGATTCCTGATTGCAACAATCTTCTTTATCTCTGATTGAAGAACCGCCTGGCAGGCTTCTCGAGGCACTTCGAAGCGGCAACGGAAGGGGTTCTGGTTTCCGAGCCCGGGGAAATCTGGATGCAGATTCCCCAGTTTCTCATTGTCGCTCGGGATGCCTTGCATCGCACGGTCGATGTATTTGGCAAACCCATCGACCGTATCCGACGTGCCCACCACTCCAATTCGAATTAGGTCGCCAGGCTTAGGCTGAAGAGGACCATGACGCATCAATCCGACGCGCGGATCGAGGAAAAGGCCGCCATCCCCAAATTCGAGATCCGGCTCGGAAATACAGCGTGTTTCGAATGTAAATGTCACACGCCGCCTCCCAGCACGCCCTGCTTGGGCTCATCGTCCTGAGCCTTCATCCGTTTGGCGTTGGGATCGGTTTCGGACCAAGCGTTCTCTGGGACAGCCGCTTCCATACTTACGGGTTCAACGACGTTGAAGGTCAGAACCGGGCTGACTTCCTCTGCTTCTCGAAAAAGATCGAACTTCGCGTGCGGCTGAAGGTCAATTCCCGAAAGCAGAAAGCGGAACATCATCATCTGCCCGCGGATCGATCCGTTGCGATCGAGCCTCTTCTTCCCAGCAAGGAGATCGGAGGCAAACCTATGAGGACGGAAACCATCTTCGGTGAAAACGAAGGTAGGGGAAATCGATAGAAACCAATTACTACCGATCTGTTGGAAGCGAGGTGAGAAGGCGTGGTGGCGAAGGTAGTTCACCTGACCTTTGCGTTTGCCCTTCTTGTAGTCATAGACCTGCACAACCATCGCAGATGTCGTTTCGCGAAGGGACCGATAGAAATACCGCTTCGGCTGGTATCTGTCATCGGCCTTGAAATAGAAGAGCCGGGCTTTGCGGTCGAAAGCGAGGATGTCCGAGAATTGCTCAACCATCGTCCGGCGCAGCAGTTCGATCATCATCACCGCATCATCATGATCATCGGTAATCGCCACGTCTTCCGTATCGACTTCCTCGACCGTGTCGATATCGACAATCGCTTCGAGTGGTGTGCCTTCCGGATTGCGAAAGGACAGAAAGCGGCGGCCGCGAATAACCCAGTCGAAGTGATGGCCATCCGAGCGCAACAGTTCTGGAACTGCATCGCGACCGGACGCAAATGGACTTTCGCCGACGAAGATCGATGGAGGCAGCCCGACGTGCATCAAATTTAGATGCGCTTGCTCTCCCACTCTCAGCGATGGGAGAAATGTGCCATTCTTACCACGACTGACTGCCATTGCAGCCAGGCGCTCGATCGAGCTCGAATCGAGGCGATCGCGATCCTTGCGAAATTTGAGGCGCCGCTCATCGCCTTCCTCTCCAGCCTCAACATCGCGCCAGTAGAGTGAGCCATCTTCCTGTCGATAAAGGATCAGCGCTACCGGGAGGCTGCAGCGCTGCCAGTAGTCAATATCCTGCTGGCGAACGCTGTATTCGAACCCATCGACAGTTTCGCCGACGTATTTGGTGGACCTCGTGGTCTTCACCTGAACTGCGACGGTGTGGCCGGTCATGGAGCGCGTGGCCGGATCGCGAAATTCGATTGTCCCATCGATGCCGGTTTCAAGGCGGCCGCGCCCTTCGAAGACATGGCCAAGCTCAAGGATCTTGCTCTTGACGATGGTTTCCCCCAATTCGCCAGTGAGCTGATTGTCCGTGAGGGTCTTCATCGGTATTGCGGCCATGAGAACATATCGGGAAAGTATAGGTGTCGAGCCGATTGTGGCAAGGCCCCGGAATTGCGTTTCCACCGTCGGTTCCAGCGCCTTGATCGACTTCTTTAAGGATGCGGTGGCGCATGGAGGGCTTCGAGAAGGGAAAAGGAACGCGCGCAGGTTTACACAGTTCATTGACTGGTAACCTTCCTAGGAATATATCCACTGACGGAGAAAACCATGCAGCAGGCTTGCTACTACAGTCCGGCGGAACGCCAGCAGGAAAAGGAGCGTCAACGCGCTTCCGACGCTGACGACCTGCGTTCGGGCCGTGTTTCGCGCAACGATCTGCGTGCACGCAATGGTTTTTTCTCATCGCTGGAGATCGTCGAGTCGTCGATCATCTGCGAAGAGGCATTCGCCTGAATCAACCAGTTCTACCTGCTAAGGTCGTCTATGATCTAGCAAGCATTCTGAAGTTGAGCGACGATGCATTTATCGTCGGGGGGCAAGCGCTCAATCTCTGGGCAGAGCGCTACAGCCACGTATCAGAGCTTGATGCCTACGGGCCCTACACCTCCAAAGATATTGACTATTTCGGTCAACGCGAGGCCGCAGAAAAACTGGCAGATGCACTCGGTGGGTCCGTCGTCATTCCCGACGCCGACGACCATACGCCGCAAACAGCGATCGTGCATGCTGAACTCGACGGCCAGCCCATCGAAATCGATTTCCTCTGGCACGTAATGGGCGTCGATGACGTCAAACTCAAAAAACAGGCCAGTCAGATAAAAATGCATGTCAGGCTGCCCGAAGGAATGGCTGAGCTCCATGTCCCGATCATGCATCCCTTTCACTGCCTGCAAAGCCGCCTAGCCAACGTCGTCCAGCTCGGTCGAAACACCGATTTGGCTCTAAACCAGCTCAACGCTTCGCCGATTGTCCTGCGGGAATTTCTTCTAGAGCAACTCGACAATGGCCAAGGCAAGCATGTCACAGGCGTCCTTCAAGCTCTCTACGACTACCTCTCAAGCGATATGGTCGGTCGCAAAGCACACAAGCACATGAAAAACGACCCTGCTAAGCTCCTCGATGCTTTTCAGGACGATGAAAGACTAGACGAACGCTGGCGCAAGAAATCGCTTCTCTCGATGCGCAACTCACTCGCGCAAAAGAGATCCGCCTGGCGCGCGATGGCTGCGCGGATTAAAGAAGCGTTCGTCGGCGGTTCGAAAGCCGAGGAAAACGCATAGTTGCAGCCAACCTGTTACAAAAACTGGAGTGCTCAATCCTCACTCAGACCAGAACGGGTTGAATAGACAATCTGGCCGAGACCGGAAAACTTGTCCACAATGCCGTGATCGATTTACCAACGAAAACCGCAATATCCCCGAACTGCAGGAACACAGCCTCGCTCTGATCGGGTCGGAGAAAAACGTAGTCATTGGGCTCCAGCGGGACGCTCGTTGACCCATTGAGCATCTCCTGATTGCTGGAGCGCCCGTATAGGCTGTTGTATTGCAGACCGGGAGGGGACAACGGCGTCGCCAACCAGTAGCCGCCGTAGGTGAAGTAGGAATTGGCGCTGTTCGGATCGTATAGGCTCATCGGACCGGCCGGCCATTCCGCGCCAAGCAGAGCGGTCGGCTGGGCCTTGATCGCCGGTGTTGCATTGTAGCGCGCGGGCGGGAGCGTCGACAGCGTGTCCAAGTCGGAGTCCATCGATTTCGCGAAGGCCGAACCAACAGCGACTTCATTTGCTGCCGTTCATGCGGGATCTGTTGTGATGAAGGTCGCGATAGAGTGCCTATCTAGAGTCGTTCTTCGGCTCCGCCACCTCTGCAAGCGCCACATCGAAACCCAAGGGAAGCAGAAGGGATGAAATTAATCTCGCTTGTTTGGCATGCATCGAATCCTTGGGGCCCTTGACCTCGACGAAGCGCACCTGATCGTTTCGCCACAGGGTCAGGTCCGGCCAGCCTGCTCGCAGATCGTAAGGAGCGGTTGCGAAGGTTTCCGCTTTCTGGCCGAGCCTTTCGCTGCCAAGCGAGCCGAACAGACCTTCGACATGTTCCCATCTGACGTCCGGATAATACGCAGGTGTCGAACCTGCTCTTTTCGCGATCAACCTCCAATTACGACTTAACTGCGTCAGATCTGCTTGGTTGATGCAGCGCAACATACCACGAATATCGAAATGATCTTCATCAAAGGCCACGTTTCGGGCATAGAGCGCCTCGATGAAGGTGTCCGCATGGCGCTCGGCAAGGTGCTTGAAGGAGGCCGCCTTGATCAAAGTCAGGATCAAGCCGCCTTCGGCCGCAGCACCCACCCAGCCGTGGTCGGCATAACGTTCCAACGTAGCATGCTCGATCGAAGTCCAATCCCGCTCCGGCGCGCTACGCCAGTCCTTCCCAGCGCCTTTTTCGAGTTCGACGATTTCGTGACCTATCTCGAGCCGGTCAGCCTGCTTCGCGATGCGACTGCGGCGTGGCTGTGTCGCTCCGCTCTTGAGCTTCTTCCCGGGCTGCAGAGTTTTGCGCAGCTTTTCAGCGCGACGTAGAACACCGACCTGCGGATCCAGCTTCAGAGCTTGGTCATATGCAAGCAGTGCGAGGTCTTGCTGGCCAAGTTTCTCGTGCAGTTCCCCCTTTGCCCGGAATGCCCTAGCAGCGTCGTAGTTGTCAGCGTCCGTTCCTGCCTTCTCAATCCCAGCGAGAATGAGATCGAGGGTGTTCTTGTCCGTCCCCTCTTCAAAGGCTTCTACGGCCGCCTTGATCGCGTTCAGGTCACCGCGTCTAAGCCGCATCGCCACCCAGGCATCCCGGTCCACCATTCGACCGTTGAGGGCATAGGTGGCCCTGTCACCATCTTCGGCAACGACATGCACCAGTCCCGCAGATTCATCGAATTCATAGCCCGAGATTGGAATCGGCTCAGGATCCCAGCGAGCGATTTCAGCGCCCGCAACAAGGTCGAACAGTATCAGCTTGCAGCTATCGGGGCTTCCTGGAGAGTTTGCCGTTCGGCAGATAGCGTAGGTACCTTGCGGGGATAGGCCGCTATCGATGATATTCGCGGAAAGGCGCTGATTGAGGATTTGCTCTCCATCATGACTATAGGCTGCCACGATCCCATCGAGACCATCGCCGAAGAGCCAATCGCTGAGCAGGGCGGTTCCGCCGTTGGCAACTTTCCCGTCTTGCGGCCGCTCGAGCGTCCCAGAATGCAGCAGTTCACCGTCCTTGAGCAGGATCCAGCTACCTTTGCTTTCATAGCGATGACCGCCGACTCTCCCGCCAGGTGCACGGTCCGACCAGCCGATAAGGTAACGATTGTTCGGAGACGTCACGAACTGTCCGAAGAAGCCGAGCGCTTCAATCCGGATGAAGCGGTCTGAAAAGGTATCTAGCTCCACTCTTTTCGGCCGCCCGCCATTCGGTGGCCGGGTGCCACGGGATCCTCCGGCGGCTACTCCAAGGCGCTCAGATACTCTTCGCCAGATTCCCGCCATTCCGGTGCCTCCCCAATACCCTATTCGCAACCAATCCCGTCGTTGTCCCGATCAAGATGAGACGCGTAACCCGGGTCTCCGCGCCGCACCGGCGCCGCGCCTGCTGCTCGTGCCTCCGAGCAATTGGCATAGTAGACATTTCCTCGGGCGGATGCAGGCGGCGTCCGAGGTTTCGAAGGCGCACTTGCTCGACGGCAGTGCCGTCCGCCGTTTTTCCGGTCATTATGGCAACCATCAGCGGCAAGGCCACCAGGGTGCGCGGATGCTTCCGCTGGCCAGAAAAGTGAGATCGCAGCGACGCCGACCGAGAACGCGATGAACATTCCGACCAGTGCGAACTCCAGCTTCACCAGCCACTCCGGCTCTTTTACGTTTCGGTCGCTCCAATCCCTCATGGACATTGATGGTCCCCCCAATACCTGTTCCAACGAAGCGCCCAGCCGCCTTCGGTCATAGCGCAGGATATATCACCCGACACGGGCGAGATGCACCATGCTCCCGTTCGATTTCCGCCTGACCCTCCGGTGGAGATGCAGATCAGCCTGGGACCCGAAACTCGAACGTGACCGTGCGGGCCGGATCCTGAGGCGGAACCCAAGAGCCTCACCAGAGCATCCCGCGCGTCATAGGGATCGGCCTCCGCGCACGGGTGGCCTGGCGAGCAAGTCCCGTCGAGTTCGCGAGCCGCGATGCCCGACAAACGGATTCGCGGCCCTTTGGCACACCAGATTGGGCCATCGCCATCCCATACCGCAGTCGGCGTGCAGGCGAAGGTTTCGCCAACAGGGACAACCATTATCAGCGAGGCCAGAAATGAGAACATGCGCTCGGTTCTAAACTGCAAGTGCCGAACGATACTAGTGATTCTCGGATAATCGAGCGGCATCGGCGCGCTACGGCCGCGATGATCTCGCCAAGTTGAAACGAGGCCGCACACCCGGAAGCCCCACCTGCCTACGGTCGTTCAGCATGTCTCGCGGCAACATATAGGCCTTCGACCTAGGTTTAAGGTCAAGCCCTTTCAATTTCCGATGCCAGGCGCGCTCTGTTCTTACTGGGTCGCCGAATACCTAAGGTTCACTCAGAGCAGGAGAGCCGCCTCACCTGCTTCACCGCGAGCGGTGAGGCCATCAGCTCCTTCCCGCTCTCGGCCACGAGCGATCACTCTTTCAAACCACTCGGTGTGTCTTTCGCGCGGCCGTCGCTGTGCGCTGCCCGGCCATTTCGAGGGACGACAATTGGCAAGGGTCCAACAGGCTTGGAGACGAAGGATGAGGATTGAAATCGGAAGGAAAAATTATGGCACAACAGGATGGAAAGACTGAGAGCGGTGATGGATTGGCGAGCATTCACCCTTCGTATCTCGAGGATACTCGTCGCCGTGTCACTCTCATCGAGAAGTTTCTCGCCGGGGATAGATCGAGGACAAGCCTCGTCGAAACAGCCGAGGCGATCGGCCTCAGCCCATCAAGAACCGGGCGTCTGATCAGAAGCTACGAGCTCCATCGAGATCCAAAACTGATATCCGGTGATGGACGCAGAAAGTCACGGAGCGCGAGCACCAACGAGCGGGATGTGGTTCGCCAGGCTATCGACGCGACTATCTCATCACTTGGCACCACCGCGGATGCACGAGACATTGAACAGGCGGTCGCGTCTGCATGCGAAGAAGCCTCCGTCGCCCCTCCCTCCACCCAGCTGATCTGGAAGTCGCTTGCCAAGGCGCGGCGGGCAAACAGAGAACCCGCGGCCAATGTCTCGCCGAAGTTGCTGGTAGGTCGTGTGTGGTTCCAGCTTCCCGTGGAAATCGAGCAAGGCACCGTCGAAAGGCCCGAAGCGCTCATAGCCCTCAGGCTCCCCGACAAATCCATCAGGGCATGCATCACCAATCTTCACTGCAGCTCGAAGCCGCGCCTCGACGAGCTTCTCGTGGACCTCAACGCGGAAGTGGATCTTCACGCTACGGGCATCGAACTTGGCAACATCGACACGAGCCCGTTTTCCTTCAACGTCGTGTCCGACGACTCCACTCAAAATGAGTTCATCCGCTATCTCGGCAACGGAATCGGCGAACTCGACGTGCTGTTCCGTCGCCCCCGGACCGTTGCAACGTCTCTTCTCGACAAGGCCTTTGCGGAGCCCATGTCCGTAAAAGCTGCCGATGACGCCATCGATATGGCCATTGCGCGCCACGAGCGCGAAATCGCAATATACGCGTAGCAAGCTGGCCGAAGTTGTGTGCGTCCATTATCTTCGTCGAAAATCGCATCAGGCACCGACCACCGAGCGGAGCAACCGCAATAGCCCTTGCGGAACGGAGCGCTCAGAGCTTCCAAGCCGGTCCGCAACGAGAGCATTGTGTGCATCCACCTCGATAGCCAGGCGCGCCGCTGCCTGCTCGGGTCCGTATCTGCGTTTGGGCGCGGAAGTTTCGGCCGGAGTGCCGGACCAGGTTAGGGTCGGCAGTAGACGAAGATTGCCCACTCCCTCGCCGACATGCCGGCGTATGTAACGGCCAAATCTTCTCGGCTGAACGGCGGGTTGAACATTGACCCCTGGGACGGCGGCCGAAATGTGGTGCACCCACTCAGCATCTTCATCGTCGAACGACACAATTTCGCAGCTTTGAGAATGCGGCGCCCAAGGTAGCATGCTGCCCATTGCGGTATCGATCCGGCCAAGGGCATCTGCGGCCACCGGAGGGAAACACGCTCGGGCAGACGTCCCGTCCGGCAACGCGGCACCAAGAATTATCCCCGTGCCGCGATCTATGAGCGCTGCCAGAACATACAGTTCGCCGCCTTCATCCAGCATTGCGCAAGCGGACAGGTCAAAGGCGACATCGACCCCGACGGTATCTGCGCTGTCCCTGCGCCGTCGCGCTTCGACCACTGTCGAGCGCAACGATGCGATGCCAGGGACACTCGGCAATTCGTGAGCGAGCGCGCTAGCAAGCTCTCCCACAAGATCAGTCACCGACCTCTGATCCTGCGGATCGGCTTCAACCAAGCGCAGGGCAGCTTCGAAAGCGATCTTCCGGGCCGCCGCTTTAGAGCCTGTCGTTTTGCGAGGACGTTTTACGCCCAGCCCCAGTCCCACCAAGCTGCGCGCATCGGCGTCTTCCCAGTCACGCGCCATCCGATAAAAGCGAGAAAGGCTCAGATTGGCCCTTTCTGCCGCTTCTTCCGCAGAGATCGCAATTGCCGGATCGAGCCAGTCAGCAAAAGCAGCAATCCGTTCCAGAGCGATCGATCTCTTTTTTTCCGAAAGGGATCCCCAGAGGAGTCGCTCCTCTGGACCGACCCCGCCAAACGCATCCCTGAGCACCTCCGGAAAAGGGTCGGGATCATCATTTCTGCACATGCGTCGAGCCATTGCCCATCCATAAAGCCCTCTTCTGTCATTTCAACTTTTTTGCGCACCAAACTTGACGGCTTGAGTCATCTTACATATCTGATGCGCAGAAAAGATGAAAAGGATCTTGGCGCTGTGCGTGATTCGGTTGAAAGAAATGGAACATTCACGACGCGCATGCGGCGCGATTGCACGCGATCGGCAAGCCCCTACGGTCGGCGCCATGTCTGGCGGCTGGTCCTGGCCAAGCCAGTCATCCGACCGGGTTGCTGCCCGTGAAGATTGCCCCCTGCAATCAAGGCCTGCCGGTGCCCGCCATGAGGCGGCCGCGTCCGATCCACGCACCGTGGCACCGCCCTCATTTCAGACCGCACAGGCGATCGCCTTCGACAAAGCCATTTGTCGCTTCAGGGCCATACAGGATTGTCACGTCGGCTGATGGCGGGCCTGTCCGCAATGTAATCACCTACGCAAGCGCGTGCTCCACCTTCGCTACCTTCAGCGGGAAGGCCGCTCGGCAGCAGTATTGCGAGGGTGCGACCGAAATGGCGGCCTTGCGCGAAGCGGAAATGAGAACGGAATATCTCGACTTCCAGTTCCAGCCGCTGCGGATCGAATGGCTCCAGCCCGATGGAAGGTGGCGACGCTACACCTTCGACTGCGCCTTGGAGGTCGAAGACGGAACGCTGGTGTTCGAGGAGCTCAAGGCGAGCTCGGCACAGTTCTCCAAGTCCGCTGTCAACGAAAAGCTGGATGCTGCCAGAAGAGTGATGGCAAACTACGGCGTGCAGGTGCGTCGGCGTGATGCTTCCTGTCTCCAGAATTCATCAAGCCACGAAGCAATCTCGTCCCTGTGGGCATGGAGGCGCACGACTATCGAGGACCGCCACGTAGAGCACGTCCGCGAGGTGATCGAGGCGGCCGGCGGCGAAATGCCGCTTGGTCGACTGCTGGAGTGCATCGACGACAACGTGCATCTCGCCTTCGGCATCGCGGCCGCCCTGACCATGCGCCGGACCATCCGCATCGAATTCGATCAATGTCCGCTGCCGGACGCGGCAGTCACCATTCCGCCCGTAGCGGTGCGTGGCCGCCTTCGCCGCTTCTTGGCTCGCTTCGCTGAAGACCTGTGAAATGGCGGCAGCAAAGCACCCCCTTTCGCTCCCGCGCGGTATGCGTCTGCTGCATCACGAGGTCCCGCTCTTGCATGTGGGCTATCTCGGTTCCTGGCAGGTCGACATACGAACAGAGGATGGAACGCCATTCGCTCTTGGACACGATGCTCAGGGCGAACCCCTGCCGGTAGACATCGATTGGATCCTAGAGGAAAGCCTGGCGAACACACTCGTCGATGCGGATAGCCCCCTGAAACCCATCGGGGGCAGGCGCGCGGTTTTCCTGAAGCTTCCGCACGCTGCCTGCATCGCGCGTGATCCAAAAGCAGCAGCCCGTCATGCGTGGGCATCGGCTGCGCTCGATGCAAACCTCCCGCGCAGCCTGCCGCGCGCAGAACAATTCATCAAGGAGCGACTGCCGGACCTTCCGACGATCGAGGTCGGTGCTCGAACCTTGATCAACTGGATGGTCCAATTGAACGAGGATCCGCGCCGTCGTATCGGCAATCTGGTTTCCAGTGCCGGTCGACTGGACGGACAATCTCAACTCCCCCCCTCGGTAAACGCGATCGTCCACCAGGAGGTTGCGACATACTGGACCGGCGAACACCCTACGCGCTTCGACGCGGCAGCCGATGTCCTCGGAACATTCGAGGAAATGCAGGAAGCCGGCGAGCTTCCGGCGCATTTTACCTGCCCAAGCTACGAGACGGTTCGCGCCCGCATCAACAAGCTGGAATCATCGCTGACCATCGAGGCTCGGGAAGGCAGGCACAAGGCCAGCCGCTTCATGGAAGCCAATGGTGAACCGGTCGAGGTAACGAGACCATTCGAGCGCGTGACTCTCGATGGCGTGACCCATCGGCAGATCACCGTCTTCTCCGATGAATGGGACGAAGCGACAGCCCGCATGAAAAGCGTGTTCGGAATGGATATGGCCACGACCTATATCTTTCCTGGGCAGACCTTCTCCGGTCCATTCTGTCCCGAAATGACAAGGGGCGCTCTGATGGGCATGATGTGCCCCGTCGAGCGTATGGAGGATGATCCAGAGGATCGCGCGGGATCGGACTTGGCGGCACCTGCCGAAACGCTTCATCCAGATAATGATAAGGCGTTGCTTCCCCCCGGCTCGATCCCCGGCTTGGTCAACGTCGTGTCAGTGTGCGAGCTGCCCAGGGCGTTTCATTCGGATGCAAAGGCGACCCATGAAAATTTTCACGCGTTCCTGCATCGTCGCCTCTCCAACATTCCCGGAACGGTCATCCCGATCCACCCAGGACGAGATCCCCGCTACGACCCGGTATCCGTAGCGGAAATCTCTCGTGCGCGCTTCGCTTATCATGTCGAGCTTGCGCGAAGAACTTGGAACAACGAGCCCAAAAAATCTCTAGGCAATCGCTCGCCGATACAGGCAATGCGGGATGCCATCGCGCTCACACCACCTCGCTTCATCCCACCACAAGATATCGAGTTGGAGCTGGGACGGACTGTCGAACTGACAATCACCCCGGACGGAGCCGTATATGACAATCTGCGCTACCGCTGGAACCGACCGGGGCTTCAGCACCTGCTCGATCTATACCACAGAGAGACGCCAAAAAAGGATCGGAACGGGTCAGCGGCGAGCTGCAAGATAACAGCGGTCGTCTACGATCATGATCTGGGCTTCATCGACCTACTGGATCGCAAGGGCGCGCGTCATTGCCGACTTGAAGCGGTGGACCGGGCCTATACGGCGGGTCTGACCCGCCTCGAGCATCGCGAATACCATCGCATGATGCGCAAGGGCTTCAACAACAGCCAGACGATCAAGGATCGGATGCGCGAACGCAACAAGACGCAGCGTGACATGCGCATGAACCTGCCCAACGTATCATTCAGACGGCGATCAATTGCCGCTGCGCTGCTCGAGCGCGAAGAGTTCCGTCGTCTTTCGGGAGCCTATGGAAGCTCCCCGAAATTCGTTCAGGAAGTCTCTGGAGCAATCCCGACGGACATTGCTGATCTCAACCGCGAAGATAAGCGGAGAGCCCCACCCATGACGTCCAAGAAATCTGGTGGGATCAAGCGTGCGGTGTCGGATGACGATTACGATCATCATGACGAGCAGACCGGCACCGAGACCAACAACCGGGGCGGGACCGTCGACGACGAGGATTCCAATTACGGTGCAATCCGCTGGTCGGATGATGAGATGGATGACGAGGAGGAATGAGGGAAATGAAGAGGGCACCATCCGACAAGCCGCCGAAAAGGCGCAGTGGCAAGGCTTCCATTCCACCCGGAGATCGGAAAGCAGGTGACCGCGCAGCAGACGCGGCCAAGGCATTCAAGAGCATCTGGATCGATCATCCGCCCCAGACGCGGATAGTCGACGAGCTGCGTCGCTACGTCCGTGAGTGCGAGGGCTACGGCGGCAGGCCCCTGATTGGATGTCGCCTTAGCGAACACAGCCAAGCCGGCAAGAGCGCAACAATGGCCAAACTTAAGGCAGTGCTCACGGAGGAGCGGATCGCATTGGGCCTCGAACCGAACGAGCACCAGGTGACGATCATCGAGCTCGACAGCCAGACGAGCTTAAAGGGAGCATGGCAAGAAGTCCTTCAGGCGCTCGGGGACGAATACTGGGACGAGAACGTTTCTGCAAAGGTTCTCGAACGCCGTATTGCAAAGTGGGTCAAAGACCTTGGTGTCGATCTGCTCGTAATCGACGAAGTCCAGCATCTCGACCGCAAGACGACCGACGCCAAGCTCGTCACCGACCGGCTAAAGGTCTTCCTCAACCGGGGCATCGTGCCGCTCGTGCTCGTGGGAGACGAAATGGCCGAAGGGTTCTTTACGTCCAACCCGAAGCTCCGCGCGCGCTTGCCACGAGCCCTCGAGCTCAAACCTCTCGACGTGACCAACAAGCACAAAAAGGCAGACATTCGCATGTTCAAACGCTTCTGCACGGAGCTGGACGAGGCAGTCCACGCGCTCGGCTTCTTGGATGAGAAGGCCGGCTTGGACACGAATGCCATGCTGAGCGCCCTTGCCGAGGTCTCGCGTGGCCATGTCGGAAGGGTCGCCCGGATCGTGCAAGCGGCCTTCCCCGAAGCCGTAGGACGTGGGGCAGACCGGATCGAAGCCTACGATCTCAGTAACGTGGTGCGAAGTTACGCAATCGGAAACAGCTGGGTTTCGCGCGATCCCTTTCTGGGCTGGGACGACCGAGCATCGCGGGAAAAGGCCTCTTAACCTTGCCTAGGCGTCTGCGATTTCCTTCCGAGATGGTTGAAGGCGAAAGCATCATGGGTGCTGTCTACAGATGCGCCTCGCGCCACGTGCTTCCCACGACGTTTCCGGTGCTACGTGAAGCCGGGATTTCAAGGAAATCCATAAATTTCATGCAGCTTCTTCCGAAGGACCAGATCGCTGCTCTCGCTGAGATAATCAGGTGCGATCCCGATCGGCTGGGTCGGGATGCCGGAATTCGGCAGGGCAACGCCGCGCCCGATGAGAGAGGTCGGCAGCGTGTCGGCTTCGGCGATCTCATAGTCGAGGGGTGCCACCTCGATCATAAGTCGAGGCGCTTTTCCTCTGCATCGCTGAAAGTCAGCCCGCACCATAGGACCGATTGGCTCAACCGGCTTCTCCCCTACTGTCCGTTCTCGTTCGAACTGCTCAGCGATGCGTGCCCCTCGTGCCAAGAAGATCTGAGATGGACCGAGCCATTCGGCATAGAATACTGCGAAAGTTGCGAACACGACCTGCGCAAATCGTCGTCGCCGCACCTCGAACCACCATTGCGACGCGACTATCGAGCCTTTGCAGACCTGTGCTCACTCGAGGAGCATCGCCGCGAGACAGCTTTAACCTCCTTGCCTCCAGCGATCCGCAAAACTCCGCCCGGGACGCTTCTTCGGACCGCCTTGCAAGTTGGGCAATTCGTGCGCGGGAATGACCCTATTCCGGAAACCCATCTCTCCAGACTTCCCGCCTCCGATTTGGCCCACATAGTCGCCTCCGGCATGCGCGCGCTCACTGAGTGGCCGGATCGATTCCAATCGTGGGTAGCCAATGAAGCGAATGCCCGACGAAGTGATCAAATCCGGTATTCGGCGTTGAAGAGATCGGTGAGGATGTTTGCTCGGCGAATCGAAAGGGAACCGGGTGGCAGGAAGCTGATCAAGAACCTGCTGCCCGAGTTTGCTCAAGCTGCCACAGGCGCTCCTGTGGCTTTGGGAGCGCACTATTCGATGGCCGAGGCGAAGAAACGCCTTCAGACCGACTACGACAAAATAAAGATGCTGTGCGAGAGCGGCTTCGTCGAAAATTCAGCCTTTGAGCGCGAGGACGGCACCGTTTCACGTCGACTGCTTGATGCCGAACGCGTCGATCAGATAGCCACTGATCTTGATGGTGCGGTGCACCACTGGGAATTCTGGTCAGCCTTCCGATTGCCGTCCTACGCAATCGAGCAATTGATCTGTCTCGATGTGATCAAGGGTCTGACTGACCCTGCGATCGTCACCTTGAGAAAAGAAGCGATGGTTCGGAGAGAGGAACTCGATCGCTTGGCGCGAAGGCTCGGAAGGCGGGCACGCACGGAGTCGCCTCCGCCATGCGCAAAATCTCTACGCGTTCTATCACACGAGATTGGCGGGAGGTTGAAGCCTTGGGGAGCCATCTGGAAAGCCTTGATCGATGGAGACCTCCCGTTCTGGACCAGAAGTGGTGGCCTCTCGACACAGCACATCCTTGTTGAACCCATCGCTTGGCAGAAATTCAGCGTTAAGACGTTTGAAAAGGGCGCCTTTCCGGATTTCCCGTTCAAGACCTTCATGAACAACTGTGATCTTAGTGAGGTCCTCAATCTCCAACCCAAAGAGACCATTGCCATACGGAAGGCGGAGCTCATCGAACCCCGAGCCTACAAGTTCACGTTGCGATATGAGGTCGAAGATGTGCTCGACCTAGCAGCGAAGTATGTCTCGATCACTGAACTGATGCGACGCTCGGAGCAGGTAAAAAAGGTTGTTGTGCGGAAGCTCAACGAGGCGAATGTAAAAGCACGATCATGCCTATGGGACCGAGGCACCGCTGAAGCTGTGATTATGCCGATCAGCATCCTTCGGGATTAACTTGAGATGATAGGGAATTTGGCGCTTTATGAAATTTCAAGCCTGTAACAGTGTGTGACCGCGATCGGGTGAGCGTTTCACGCTTTCCCTTCTGGCGCGTCGCGCCGGGCGAGCGCGGGGGCGAATACGTCCTGCCGGTCATGCCGCCTGCCACGGTTGGGCCCGAAGGCGCACCGCATGTGATGGGCGGGGTCGCACTGGCGGCAGCGGTCGACGCGCTCGAACTGGCGAGCGGGCAGACGCTGCTATGGTCGAACATCCAGTTCCTCGCCCCGACCACGCATGCGGAGGAGCTGGTCGTTTCCTGCGAGCAGTGCGGCGGCGGCCAGTCGGTGGGCCAATGGCAGGCGGAAATTCGCAGCAACAGCCGGCTGACCCACCGCGTCAGTGCGGCGCTGGGTGCGCGCGAGCCGAGCGAGCAGCGCATCTTCGCCGCAATGCCCGACGTCCCGCCCCCCGCTGAATGCGAAAGCGGCGATCGCAGCTGGGGCGTGCCCGGTACGCTGGGCGACCAGCTCGAGACCCGCGTAGCGATGCAGGACGACGAGCGCGGCATCCAGGCGCTGTGGTCCCGCTCGCAGGCGGGATTCGCAGCGGATTCAGGCTGGCTGGCAATCGTCTCGGACTTCTTCCTCGGCGCGCATCACGCCGCGCGCGGCGGCTCCAGCCTCGACGAAACCTATCGCCATATCCAGTCGGCGGACGATGGCTGGGTGCTTTCGGTGACCGAGCTTGCCGCCTTCGATCGCGGCGTGGTTCACGGCAGTGCCCGGCACTTCGCTGAAGACGGGCGCTTGCTGGCCA
>Ga0315334_10000032_pt1 | contig 129082 bp, 138 predicted proteins | sample M150034915metaG_FD_205555 | JGI IMG/M metagenome (GOLD analysis project Ga0315334, IMG submission 205555) | Ammonia-oxidizing marine archaeal communities from Monterey Bay, California, United States - M1 500m 34915 | ecosystem: Environmental > Aquatic > Marine > Intertidal zone | place: USA... | reverse complement strand
CCCATCGTGGAGTCATCCAGGGCTTTCAGATCAGCATTTGCAGCAAACGGAGCTGCGGCGATCGCGGTAACCAATGCAATTTTTTTCAGGCCTTTCATTCTTATCTCCTTATAAACTCATTTTGTTGTTATCTGAGTTTTTGTTTAAGTGCGAGCTCAACTGCTCACGACTCCATTTAAGATTGTTTTACAGTCTTATTCCGTGACTACTCTCACACTTCCAAACACCGCCAGACTTGTTCACTTTCCATCATAGAAAAATTCGAAACTCTTATCCTGCGATACCGCAGCTCTAAACTCTGCGGTACCAGAGTTCAGAGTTACCGGCACTAATTTTATTCCGGATACACCCAAACGGTGCTCGTGTTCAATCGCAACAACTCGGCGCTTCATACCGTTCTTTTCTATAGTTCCAGGGTAAGCAACTAAGCCAGCATCGATCCGCCCGTGGCGAGCTACTGACTTCAGACTTGCGCGATACATTAGTACCTTGATTTCTGGAGGAGCTCCCTTCGCATCTTCTCCTAGCTGAATTTTCTTCAGCTCACCGTTCTTCATCAACATCCAAGCGTTTGGTTCAAAAACACCAGAGGATTCAAGTTCGTCTTTGACCTGGGCAATCGAAGCCTCCGTCATCGCCTTCAAATCTCCTTGCGCCTGTCGCACAACTAACGACAGCTCTTCGGCCGTAAGCTTCCCGTCAGCTAGCACATGGTCTTCGTATTCCTTTTCTTGAGCACAGCTCAATGGAGCCCACATACCGGCCAGTGTTAGTGTAAGTATGAGATTCAGCGAGAGAAATTTATGCATTTTCTTAACCCAACATTTGTTTTTTTAGAGCACGAACAAAGCGGATCTCCGTTAGAATGATCCGCTGGCGGCACGATCATTAGATCAGCGCCTGTCCCAATCGGACAACGCCCGTTTTGTGCAGCGTGTAGCATTCTTCCAATTTTTAACGGAGGTAACTTGGCCTTTCCTGTCTGCCAGTCCATTTCCCGCCAGCAGTTTGATCATCTTTGCAGCCATTCGGCCGCAGAGCCGGACTTTGTGTTTCTGGGCGGCCAGGCAATTGCGGGTGGGCGCGGGGCTGCGCGGGGGTTCTCCTGCCAGGCGGTGGAACGGGTCTCGTTGCCAGCCAATGCAGGCATGGGCGTGGACACTCAGGCTTTGGCCCGGAAGATGGAACGGCTGGCGGCGCCTTACCAGCACGCGCTCAGTTCGTTAAAGGCAGCGCCCTGCCCGCTGATCGGCGGCTGGGTGGGCAGCCTGGCCTATGAATTCGGCTATGCCCGGGAGGCGAAGCTGCAAGGGCTGGTGCCGGAGCTGCCGTTACCGCTGATGTTTGCCGGGCTGTATCTGTGGTTTGCCAGTGAAGACCTGGAAACAGGGAACTGTTATCTGTGGGCACACCCGGACTTGCCGCAGGCCCAGCAAAAACAACTGGAAAGCTGGCTGGCTACGCCCGCTGCGCCACAACCAAGGCGCTGGGCCATGGAGCAGCCGCTCAAACCGACTCAAGCCCCGGCCGATTTCCGAAATCGCGTGCAACAGGTGCAGGATTACATCCAGGCCGGCGATTGCTATCAGGCCAATCTGTCCCAGTCTTTTGAAGGCCACTACAGTGGCGACCCCTGGCTGGCGTTCACGGAACTGAGCCTTGCCAACCCCACCCCCTACGCGGCGTTTCTGCGCCACGAAGGCAGCGCGGTGGTGTCGGTGTCACCGGAGCGATTTCTCGCGATCCGCGACGGGGTGATCGAAACCAGCCCGATCAAAGGCACCCGGCGGCGCGGTGCCACACCGGAGCAGGACAAGGCCCTGGCCGATGAGCTGCTGGCCTCGGAAAAAGACCGTGCCGAAAACCTGATGATTGTGGATTTGCTGCGCAACGACCTGAGCGTGAACGCCCTGCCCGGCTCGGTGAAAGTGGACGAGTTGTTTGCGCTGGAAAGCTACCAGAATGTGCACCATCTGGTGAGCCACATCCGCGCCCAATTGAAACCGGATGTAAGCCCGCTACAAGCCCTGTTTGACGCTTTCCCGGGAGGGTCCATTACCGGCGCCCCGAAAATTCGGGCTATGGAGATTATCCACGAGCTGGAACCCCACTGGCGCGGGCCCTATTGCGGGTCGGTGTTCTATTACGGGCTGGATGGGCGGCTGGACAGCAACATTGCCATTCGTACCCTGCTCTGCGAAGCAAACGGCAGAATTCAATGCTGGGGTGGCGGCGGAATTGTGGCGGATTCAGACCCGGAGGCGGAGTATCAGGAAACCCTCACCAAGGTGAAGCCACTGATGGACTTTCTGGAACAACTAAAGCGGTAAGCGCGAACGGTCTGTGCCGCCGGGTTTCCCGCAGCGGCACAGACCGGAATACCGGAAAATCAGGCGCTGTGAATGGCGCTGGCTTTCAGGAATTCTTGCTTCAGGTCGTCAAAGTTGTGCACCGCCGGGAACTGCGGGAACTCGTCGATCACGTTCTGGGGCGCGTGGAACAGAATACCGGCTTCGGCCTGGCCCAGCATGGTGGTGTCGTTGTAGGAATCACCGGCGGCAATCACCCGGTAGTTCAGCAACTGGAAGGCCCGCACAGACTGGCGCTTGGGGTCGCGCTGACGCAGCAGATAGTTGGTGATCTGGCCGTTGTCGGCCACTTCCAGCTTGTGGCACAACAGCGCCGGGTAGCCCAGTTTCTTCATCAGCGGCATGGCGAATTCGTAGAAGGTGTCCGACAGGATCACCACCTGGAAACGCTCACGCAGCCAGTCCAGAAACTCCCGGGCGCCGGGCAGTGGGTCCAGGGTACCGATCACTTCCTGGATTTCCGGCAGGCCGTAACCTTGTTCGTCCAGAATGCGCAGACGCTGCCTCATCAGTACGTCGTAGTCAGGAATATCCCGGGTGGTTGCCTTGAGTTCTTCAATACCGGTTTTTTCTGCAAAGGCGATCCAGATTTCCGGGATCAGTACGCCCTCAAGGTCAAGACATGCGAGTTCCACAACGGTCTCCTGAATAAATGATAAGGTGGCAGGCACAACAGGCGCCCGACTTGCTGCCGCGTATGATATGAAAAACGGGGCGGGAATGCATCGGGAATCCCGGTCTTTAACCTGCCGGCGAGCTATAAATATATAGTTTGTCATTCCTTCAGGTTATGAGCGGTTTGATGATAGCCTTGCGGCAACACGATAACGATTGCTGGAACAACATGACTGATATCGATTCTCTGCGCACCGAACTGGACGGCCAGAGCCCCCGGGCTATCCTGAAAGCCGCCCTCGCCCGCTACGACAACATCGCCATTTCCTTCAGTGGTGCGGAAGACGTGGTGCTGATCGAAATGGCCCATAAGCTGACGGACAACCTGCAGGTGTTCACCCTGGACACCGGCCGGCTGCACCCGGAAACCTACGAGTTTATCGAGAAAGTGCGCCAGCATTACGGCATTGAGATTGAAGTGCTGTTTCCGGATTCCGGGGAAGTTCAGGCCCTGGTGGGCAAGAAGGGCTTGTTCAGTTTCTACGAAGACGGCCATTCGGAATGCTGCGGCATCCGCAAGGTGAACCCGCTGCGCAAGAAACTGGCCACGGTGGATGCCTGGATTACCGGCCAGCGCCGGGACCAGAGCCCGGGCACCCGGAACGATGTTCCGGTGGTGCAGGTCGATACGGCGTTCTCTACCGATGATAAAACGCTGGTTAAGTTCAACCCGCTGGCGAACTGGACCTCTAAAGAAGTCTGGGACTACATCCGCATGGCAGAAGCCCCCTACAACAGCCTGCACGAAAAGGGTTTTGTCAGCATCGGCTGCCAGCCCTGCACCCGCCCGGTACTGCCAGGCCAGCACGAGCGCGAAGGCCGCTGGTGGTGGGAGGAAGCCACCCATAAAGAGTGCGGACTGCACGCCGGTAACCTGATTGGCAAATCCGGCTGACACCAGCCCGACATCAAAAAAGCCCGCCTGTCATCGCTGACGGCGGGCTTTTTAGGTTCAGGGCGCTCAGTAAACCGGCAGTTCGACGTCCTTGAACAGTTCCTGGATCTCGGTACGGCTGCCCTGATGAGCCACTACCCGCTCCACCATTTCCTTGGTCAGGTGGGGGGCAAACCGCTGCATGAAGTCGTACATATAACCCCGCAGGAACGTACCCTTGCGGAAGCCGATCCGGGTAACCGAAGGGCGGAACAACTTGCTGGCATCCAGTGCCACCAGGTCACTGTCGGTTTTCGGGTCGAACGCCATGCTGGCGATAATGCCCACACCCAGTCCCATGCGCACGTAGGTTTTGATAACGTCGGCATCCGCCGCCGTGAACACCACCTTCGGGGTCAGGCCCTTGGACTGGAAAGCTTCGTCCAGCTTGGAGCGGCCGGTAAAGCCGAATACGTAGGTGACCAGCTGGTACTCGGCCAGCTCTTCCAGCGTCAGCTCCTGCCCCCTGGCCAGCGGATGGTCTTTCGGCACCACCACGCAGCGGTTCCAGCGATAGCAGGGCATCATCAGCAGGTCGTTGAACAGGTCCATACCCTCGGTGGCGATGGCAAAGTCCACGGCCCCGTTGGCCGCCATCTCGGAGATCTGCATGGGCGTACCCTGGTGCATATGCAGCGACACATCCGGATACTCTTCAATAAAGCCACTGATCACCGGCGGCAAGGCATAGCGTGCCTGGGTGTGGGTGGTGGCAATACTGAGGTCGCCCTTGCGCTGGTTGCTGAACTCCTGGGCAATTTTTTTGATGCCCTCTACCCGGCGCAGGATTTCTCCGGCCTCGCGGATGATAATCTCGCCGCCCGGAGTGATGCGGGTCAGGTGCTTGCCGCTGCGGGCAAATACTTCCAGCCCCAGCTCGTCTTCCAGCAGGCGGATCTGCTTGGAAATCCCCGGCTGTGAGGTAAACAGGCTCTGGGCGGTGGCGGACACATTCAAATCGTGGTGCGCAACTTCCCAGATATACCGCAGTTGTTGTAATTTCATTGAATCTGTCGCTCCCTGGATGAGTCTACCGCCTGATAATACGCATAAGAACGGTTATTTTCATTCTTTTTTGATATACAAAAGGTAACTGTATTCAGTGTAGACCAATTCCATGCTTTCGCAGCCATGCCAAAGCCTTGCGTCACCGCAGCCCTTGACTTGCCGGCAGCAAAGCACACAATTCAAGACCTACATTTCGGTTAACCGGACAACCATGCTGCTGACCACCAAGTTTCTGAGACCAACACCCGACCCGAGAGCCGTGCGCCGGCAACGGCTCGACTCGCTGCTGGAGCCGGAAACCGGCAAGCGGCTGAATATGGTGGTTGCGCCGGCGGGCTTCGGTAAAACCACCCTGGTAAGCCAGTGGTGTGCGCTGAACAGCCACCGCACCGCCTGGTTATCGCTGGACGAACACGACAACCAGCCACGCCAGTTCTGGCAGTACGTGGTGGGTGCCTTTGAACACGCCGGGCTGATGGGGCTGGAAGATATCCGCAAACAGCTCGCCCGCAGCGACGGCGAGGACCAGACAGCCGCCATCACCGGTTTGATCAACACCCTGAGCCAGGACGACACGGCCTGGTTCCTGGTGCTGGACGACTACCATGAGATCACCAGCGACACCATTCACCGCCAGCTGGGCTGGTTTATCGACTACCTGCCCCCGGGCATGCTGGTCACCCTTGCTTCCCGCACCGAACCACCCCTGCCCCTTGCCCGCTGGCGGGTACGGCGGCAGGTGCAGGATATTCATCCGGGGTTGCTGGCGTTCTCTGAAGACGAATGCCGGGCATTCTTCCGGGACACCATGGCCATGGAGTTATCGGAGCAGGAAATCCGCTCGGTGTGCCAGCGCACCGAAGGCTGGGTGGCCGCCATGCAATTGTCGGCGCTGTCGGCCAAGTCCGGCCAGCTCAACCTGGATCAGACCTCCGCGCCCCCAAGCCTGAACCCCGATGGCCGGCTGATCAGCGATTACGTGCTCACCGAGGTGCTGCGCCAGTTGCCCCGGGAACTGATGGACTTCCTGCTGGATACCGCCTGCTGCCCTCGCCTGTCCGGCGCCCTGTGCGATGCCATCCGGGAACGCAGCGACAGCCAGGATGCTTTGACCCGGCTACTGGCCCAGAACCTGTTCCTGATTCCGCTGGACACCCGTAACGAGTGGTTCCGCTACCATGACCTGTTCCGGGAAGCCCTGTTGCAACGCATTCAAAGCAAAGATCCCGCCCGGGCAGAGCTGATGCAATCCCGCACCATCGACTGGCTGCTCAGCCATGGCCAGGTGCAGGAAGCCATCGGCCAGATTGTCCGGCGCAAAGACACCGAGCGGCTGGCCCGGGTACTCTCGGAGCACGGCAACAACCTGATCCACGGCGGTTTCCATTTGCCGGTACTGGAATGGCTGGAGAAAATCCCTGCGGATGTCATCAACGACAGCCCGCAACTGCAGATGCTCAAGGTCTGGGGCCTGTTCTTTGCCAACCGGGTAGAAGGGCTGGAGCCCTTGCTGACCCGGGTGGAAGACCTGCTGGACCGCCGGGTGGCGGACTCGCACCCCGATGCCGAAGGCGCCCTGGCCATTCACAGTGAAGTATCGCTGGTGCGTTCGTACCTTGCCCGCAGCCGAAACGACGAGAAGAACGCCTCGGACCTGACCCGGCAGGTGCTCAAGGACATCGACAAGATCAGCATTCCCCTGAAATCCGTCACCTACTACGGCCTGGGCATGGACTATTTCGGCAAGGGCGAGCTGAACGAGGCCGAAGAAGCCCTGGAAAGCGCCGTGTATTACGGCCAGGTGGAACGAAAACCCAGCACCGTGCTGTCTTCCGGCGGGTTGCTGGCGTGGATCCAGTACAACCGGGGCGACACCGACCTTGCCCTGGAAACCACCAGCCGGGTACGGCAATGGGTAGACGAACACTATGCCGACCCCAGCCAGCCGCGGCTGATCTCCTGCTGGCAGAACAGCGCCCTGATTGAGATCTACCGGGAACAGAACCAGCCCCAGACCGCAGCCGGCTATCTGTCGCCATTGCTCGAACACGTCGAAAAAGGCACCGAGCCCGGCCAGCATGTGGTTATCCAGTTTGTTCGGGGCCACCTGGCGTTTAGTGAAGACAAGCTGGATGCCGCCATCGACGCCCTGAAAGATGCCGTTGCCGTTGGCCGAAAACGCCGGGATCACATCCTGTTTGATCCGCCCGCTGCTGCTGCGCTGCTGGCGCGCTGTTACCTCGCCACAGGCCAGGCTGACAAGGCCATGGAATGCCTGCAACCAGCCCTTGAAGAGCCGGCCACCAACCCCCTGAACCGGGAGCAGAACCAGATCGCCCTGGCCCGGGTATTGATTGCCCGGAATGACAGCCAGAAGGCCCAGGAGATTTTGTCTGCACTGATTCCCGCTGCCGAGCGCAACGCCCATACCCGTCACCTGGTAGAGATTCTGCTGGTGTACGCCGAAGCCCTGTTCGGCCAGGGATATGAGGAAGAAGCCAACCGCATGCTGGAACGTGCCATGGACAGGGCGGAACATGCCGGCTTCCTGCGTCTGTTTGCCGAAGAAAGCCCGGCACTGCGGGAGAAGATGCTGGAGCTGCCGCGGCTGAGAACACCGGGGCGCTGGAACCGGGAATTGCTGACCATGCTGAAGGATCAACTGCTGGAGCCACCCATGGCTGCAGGTTCAGAACCGGCAGAGCCGGAAGCGGTCGCCGCAACCCCGGCACTGAGATCCGCCGCCAGCGAACTGGCCGAACCTTTAAGCCAACGGGAACAGGAAGTGCTGGAGCTGATCAACCAGGGCCTGGCCAACAAGGACATTGCCGGTAAGATGTCGGTGGCACCGGCGACGGTGAAAGCCCACATCCGTAACCTCTACGGCAAGCTGGGCGTGGGCCGGCGCACCGAGGCACTGGCCCGGGCCCGGGAGCTTGGGCTGTTGGTGGACACGACCAAAACGTGACGCAGTTCACACTTTGACCGAATTAAGCCCCCTCACTACGCCCTTTGGACGATCCGTTTACGCCCCCTTACGCCCTATCATTTAACCATGGTGAGGTTAGCGCCTTACCGCGAATTCTGAAATTCAGGCCTTCAGATTTCTTGTTCCGCGTTATTTCGACGCCCGGGTTCGTCAGAACCCCTTGATAAGAGCCACCCGATTGGGATGGCTCTTTTTTTATGGGCAAAGGGAAAGGCTCAGTATTCGATTACGCGCCGGAACGGCGGCAGGGCATCCAGCAGCAGCTGGCCATACCGGCGGGCGACAATGCGCCGGTCCAGGATGGTCACCCGGCCGGTATCCTGTTCGGTACGCAACAAACGGCCCACAGCCTGAACCAGCTTCACCGAGGCATCCGGCACGGTAATTTCCATAAACGGGTTACCCCCTCGCTGGGTGACCCACTCCGCCAGGCTGGCATCGATGGGATCATCCGGCACGGAGAACGGCAGGCGCGTAATCACTACGTGGTGCAGGTACTTGCCCGGCAAATCGATACCTTCGGCAAAGCTGGCAACGCCGAACAGCACGCTGGGCTTGCCTTCATCAATGCGGGCGCAGTGCTGCTTGAGCACCTCGTTCTTAGCCATGTCGTCCTGGGTCCGGATCAGTTCCGGGTATTCCGGAGCCAGGGCATCCCTCACCTGCTGCATCTGCCGGCGGGAGGTGAACAACACCAGGGTGGCCTTTTCGCCGGCCCAGAGTTCCGGCAGGCGCTTGATCAGGGCATCGCCAAAACCGTCATCGGTGGGCATGGCATTCATGGCCGGAACTTCCACCGTGGCCATTTCGCCATAACGGAACGAGCTGGGCACCACCAGGTAACGGCTGGCTTCCGGCAGGCCGGCCCGGGACCGCAGGCGATCGAACTTGCCCAGCGCCGTCAGGGTGGCACTGGTGAGCACCGCACCATAGGCCCGGGACCAAAGCCGTGAATACAACAGGTTGTCGGCCAGCACCGGCGAGCTGTACAGGGTAATGTCTTCCGCGTGGTCCCAGCGCTGGCGAACCGCCCACCGGGCCGCGGGCGGGCCTTTGCGGATAACCGGGGCCGCGTCTGTGCTTTCAGTTTGAGTAGTGGCATCGGAACCGGTCGCCCCCTCACACCAGGCTGCCCACAGGCGCAACTGCTCTTCTGCCCGGCTGTGGAAAGCGCCGATCACCGGGTACCAGGAATCGGCGGTGTCCCGGTCCAGTTCCGGATCTTTGCGTTCGTCGAAGGCATTCTGCAGCTCTTCAACCAGGGTGCCCAGTTGCCGGCACAGGCCAGCGGTCACAATGCGCGTTTCGGCCGCCAGTTCCGCCAGGGTATCCGGCAGCTCGCCGTCCGGATAGCGCCACTGGGCGCTGCGGCGCTCGTCGTTGAACTCCCAGGCGGTATTTAGCTCCACCTCGTCGTACACCTTGGCAAGGGCAAGGTCGAGATCCCGACCAGACAGGCTGATCTTGTCCACTGCCTTGGCTGCCTGCGAACCACCGGGCAACCAGGGCTGCATTTTCACCAGGGCCTGGGAAAGCTGCTTCAGCCACTGACGGGTGGAATTCAGGGGAACCGAGGCGGCAAAGTGGTTCAGGGCCTTGTCGGGCAGGTGGTGGGCCTCGTCGAAGATAAACAGGGCGTTTTCGGGCTCCGGCAGTATGGCGCCGCCGCCCAGCGCCAGGTCTGCCAAGACGAGGTCATGGTTGGCCACCACCACATCGGCATCGTCCAGGTCTTTGCGGGCATCGAAAAAGGCACAACTGTCGAAATAGGCGCAGTGGCGATTGGTGCACTGGCGGTGGTCGGTGGTCACCTGGCGCCAGATTTCATCGGGGATCTGTTCCGGCCAATGGTCCCGGTCGCCATCCCATTCCCGGGAGCCGTAGCTGGCCAGCATTTTTTCAAAGGTAATCCGGCTGGCCGCTTCATCGTCGGCCGGCTGGTCCAGCAGGAACAGCGGCATGGTGTCGCTGTCGCCATGGCCTTCGTCGTGCAGCCGGGATTCCAGCCGGGACATACACAGGTAACGGCCACGGCCCTTGGCCAGGGTCCAGCTGAAATCCAGCTTGCTGTGCTTGCGCAGGTCCGGCAGGTCTTTCAGGACAATCTGGTCCTGCAGGGCAACGGTGGCGGTGGAAATCACCAGGGTTTTGCCCAGCGCCCTGGCCACAGGGATGGCGGCAATCAGGTACGCCAGGGTTTTACCGGTACCGGTACCGGCCTCCACCACGCAGGTGGCCGGCGGCGAGGTGCGCTGGCCATCGTTGTCGGTGATATCACCCATGTAGCGGGCAATCTCGGCAATCATCAGGCGCTGGCCATAACGGGCACGGATGTCCTTGCCGGCCAGCAAGTCGCGGTAGGCCTGCTGGATTTGCTGCTTTACGTCTTCTGTCAGGGCCATTATCTCGGGCTCACCCAGTCCCTCACGGTACCAACACGGAAGTACTGGCCGTTCTTGCTGAGCACCACGCCGTCTTCGGTAATGCGTTCAATGGTGAGCTGCTCGAACCGGTCGCCGGTGCGCAGGTAACGATTATTGATCATCACGCGGCTGGCGGACGGGTCCGAGGAATAGATATGGCTGTTGAAGGTCAAGTCGGGCACGCTCTTCTGAAAGGACAGGGGCAATTCTACCAGATGCGGCACCCTGCCCTCTGGCTGGGGCTGGGTCAAGCCCGGATTGGATTTTGACTGGCTGGGCACGATCACCACCGGTTCCGCCCAGAGCTCTTCGGTGCCGGAATGGGCTTCCGGGACATCCGGAATCGGTACCGCCGGCGCCGGCGCTGGCTCCGGTTGTACCGTTGCAACCGGTTCCGGTTCGGGCTTCGCTTTCGGGGCGTCTGCAACAGACTGTTCGGTGGGTACCGGTTGTGCCGGGGCAGGTTCGTCCTGCATGGCGGCGGCAACCGGGCCGGTGTCCGGCCAGAACACATAGGCCATCACCCCGGCATTTACCAGCAAGGCCAGCACCGCAATCCACACCACCGCGGGTACCCGCTTTTTCTTCGGCCGGTACACCATCTGTACCTGGTGGCCGAGATCCGGAGCCTTGCCTTGCCGGCGCTCTGCTTCGGACTTTCTGAGGGCATCAAGAATGTACGACATAACCTACCGGGTGCCTCCCGCCGGGGCTGTTACCAGGCGCGGCACCCGCACTTTCAAATCGTTGTTCATCTGAATGATGGTCATGGCACCGGGAATACCGTCTACCGTCAAACCTTTCTGCTCCTGGTACCAGCGCACCTGCTGCTCCATGGCCAGGCGCTTTATCCGGGTACTTTCTGGCCCGGAACCGGCCAGCCGGTCTGCGATTTCCATCATGCGGGCACCAATCCAAAGCTCCTGGCCGGACTCATCGCCGTAGAAGCCGTCACCGGTCATGAATTCCGGCACCCGCCAGAGTACCTGGAAATCACCAAACCAATAGCGCTCCAGTTCCCGGAACGGAACCGTTTCGGTGCCCCCCGGAACGGCCAGTGTGGCGGTGTCGCCATCCAGTGAACGCAGCACCGCATAGCGGGCCTCGCCATTTTCCGGCTTGAGCACTAACAGGGCCGGGCGATCAATAAATTCCAGGCTGCGGCGGCTGCCCTGGCGCTCCAGGCAACGTAACCCTGAGTTCTGGGCGTGGTCACAGGCGTTGGGAAAAGCGGTAGGATTGTAGTCCTTGCCCCAGATATCAAACAGTTCCACAAAGGCCTGGGCGCGGGGCATGGCGTGGCTGTCGAGAACAAATGAAGCCGGCTGGCTGGCAGCGGGTTCGGCCGGCTCGGGGCTTTGTTCGGCAGGAACGGGATCTGTAGTCTCGTCCCGCTCGATGGTGCCTCCGGCCTGAACTTCCGGGTTGCTATCGGCCAGGGCCGTGTTCACCGAATCCGGGCTGTCCAGCAGCCACAGGGTGGCAATAATGGCCAGCAGAATACTGGCTGCCACCAGGGCCAGTTGGCTTTTGGCCGGCCCGCCGGAGCCGGTCCGGCGGCTGCCGTTACGGATACCACCGGTCACTTCTTTCGCGGCCCGCTTGATATGGGCGCGGGTTATCTGGTGTTCGCCCTCGGCATAGGCGCCCAGCAGCGCACGGTCGCTGATCAGGTTGATCAACCGGGGTACACCCTCGCTGGCGCGATACAGGTTTTTGACCGCACCGGCGGAAAAGAGGTCACCGCGCAGGCCTGCCACGCTCAGCCGGTATTGCAGGTAGGCGGGCAGTTCCGCCTGGTCGATGGCATCCAGGTGGTAACGGGCGGTTACCCGCTGGTTCAGCTGGCGCAACTCCGGCAGGGCCAGGATGTCCTGCAGCTCCGGCTGGCCCAGCAGCACAATCTGCAACAGCTTTTTCTCGGCAGTTTCCAGGTTGGTCAGCAGGCGCAGCTGTTCCAGCACTTCTGCGGAGAGGTTCTGGGCCTCATCGATAATCAGCACCTTGTGCCGGCCGGCGGCGTGGGCCTTGAGCAGATCCTGGTTGATGGCATCCACCAGGATCTTGATGGTCGCGTTGGCGGCGTGGGCAATGCCCAGCTCGTCGCAGATAGCCGACAGCAACTCCCGGGCCGAGAGCCGGGGATTCAGGATAAGCGCTATGTCGACGTGATCCGGTGCGTTCTCGATAAAACAGCGGCAGACCGTGGTTTTGCCGGTTCCTACCTCACCGGTAATCACGATAAAACCGCCCTGCCCCTGCACGCCATACATCAGGTGCGCCAGGGCTTCCTTGTGGCGGTCACTCAGGTACAGGTAGCGGGGGTCCGGCGCAATGGAGAAAGGCGGTTCCCGAAAGCCAAAAAAATCGTAGTACATGTTTCCTCAGGACCTGGCCGGCGCAGTACCGCTGACCAGTTTCAATTCTACCGCCCGCCGGTTCTGCTGCTTAAGGCGGCGCACACAACGTTCGAGGGTCTTGGAAATCCGGGCATGGGTCCGGATCATCGAAATCTTCGGCCAGGTGGCCCGCTCGCCAGCCAGGATCATCTCGCGAACATACTCCGGGCTCGGGTTCGACAACATGCCGCGATAGTGCCGCAAGGAATACTCCGGGGCAATGGTTACGTCGCCGGAGTAACGCTGGGCCATGATGGTATACAGTTGCCCGGAGGCCTGCCTGAGCAATTCCGGGCGAACCCGCTTGCGCAGGTAGTCGAACACGCCACGGCCATGGAACTGCACTTCCGACTTCAGGAAATGCATTGGCAGGCGCGGCAGCGAGAGTTTTTCGTCTGTCTGTTCCGCCAGGAACGGTACCACATGGGGGTTGGTCTGGCTGACGATGCTGAAATTGGCATCGTACAAATGCATCAGGCGCTCGATGGGCAGGTCACTGACCACGGAACCGTCCACAAACTGAATTCTGGGCATGTACGGCAGTGCATTGCCGTAAAGGTCTTTCTTCATCAGGGTAACCGGCGGGAACACCCCGGGAACCGCAGCACTGGCCAGGGCGGCGCTCCACACCATCAGGTACGGCGAGGTATAACCGCACAGCAATCGGGCTTTCTGATTGGACTGCACCGGCGACACGCTGATGTTAATGCTGCGGCCAGTGCGCTGATAGGCTTCTTCGAAGGTGTATTCGCCAATATTCGCGCGCAGACATTGCTGCAGGGTTTGCTGGTCCATCAGGCCTTCGCCGCGCATGGCGCTGATCAGCCCGCGCCATTTCCAGGCCTTGAGGTTGTGGTTCTCCGGCACCAGCATTTCCGGTATCTCGGCATCGGTGTGCACCCCGAGAATACCCGCGATAATAGCGCCGATACTGGAGCCGGCAATCACCTGGGGCAGCAGTCCCTTTTCCCACAGTGCCTTGATGACTCCGAAATGGAACATGCCCAGCGATGCGCCACCGCTGAGCAACAGGGTGGGCCGGCCGAAGCTGGTCAGGGTATCGCGGAAGAACTGCAGCTTGTCGTAAACCGGAAAGCCCGGCACCGGGTGATCGCACAGATAATCCAGGGCTTCACACACCTGGCTGATGTATTCTTCGATCAGGTGCTTGGTGCCCACCCGGGAACGGGTGTACAGCGCCGGGTTCCCCATATTGCCCAGATCGTGGTGCAGGCCTTCACGCAGCGCCCGCTTGAGGCGCTCGAAGTCATTTTGCTGGCGATACTGTTTGAGGTTGCTCAGGCGATCGTAGATCAGCTCGTAGTGGTAAAGGTCAGAAACGAACTCTTCCTTCCACTCGGCATTACCTTCCAGAAAATCCAGCTCCAGCCCGGCTTCCATCCACTGCTCATAGGTCGTAGCGCCGGCCAGGGCTTTGCGAAAACGGGAAATTCTGGGGTCCTTGATCACCTGTTGCCTCCCGGCTTTACTGCTCAGAAGTCCTCGAGCATGAAATCGTCGTCGTCCGCGAAGGGATCTTCCGTGATCTTACCATCGTTAATCAGGAATTCACGACGCTGCAGGAAGGCATTGCGCACAAACGTGTACTGGTCCCCGGAAATAAAGCTTTCTGCTGGAATCAGGTCTGCCCGCTTATCAACAATCTGCAGGGTGCGCAGGTAATACCATTCCGGGCTGTCGACCGCATCCCAGGCTGACGGCAGCATAAAGCTGTCTGAGGCCAGGCCGCTAAAATGCCGTGGCGTGGACGGGCCCAGCAGCGGAAGCATCAGGTAAGGGCCGGAACCTACGCCCCAGTGGCCGAGGGTCTGGCCGAAATCTTCCGGCCGCTCGGGCAGATCCCACGCCGTGGCTACATCAAAGATACCGCCCAGGCCGAACACGGTATTGAAGGTAAAACGGCCAAAGGCCACCACTGCCGATTCCCCTTTCAGCTGAAGCAGGCTGTTGGTGAAGTTGCGGATTTCGGTGAGGTTGTTGAAGAAATTGGTTACCCCGCGGTCTACGATGTCCGGGGTCACGGTCCGGTAACCACTGGCTACCGGGCGCAGGAACCAGCGGTCGATGGCATCGTTGAAGGCGTAAACCTTGCGGTTCCAGTTCTCGTAGGGGTCGTCGGTATTGGCAGGCATCGCCTCGCCTTCCATGGGCGGCTCTTGCAGATTCTGGGCCTGCACGGCTGTTGCACCAAGGGCCAGTGCCATAAACAACAGCATGCCGGGCGCCCAACGCCGGATATCAAACTCTCTCATTTTGCACTCTCGGGTTGTTTAACCTGTTTCAGTTCGTCGACAATACCGGCGTTTTATTATTCTTGTGTCACTGTTCCGGAGGAAACTCAGATGTCTGTACCGGGTAATCCCGTCAGTTCGCTGTCCATGGCCCTGCGCTGGGGCGATATGGATGCATACGGCCACGCCAATAATACAGTTTACTTCCGTTTTTACGAGGAAGCCCGCATTGTCTGGCTGGCGGAACTGGGTCTGGGTAAAACAGAAGACCCGACCGGACCGGTCATTATAAAGACCAGCGCCACCTTTCTGAAGGAACTGACGCACCCTGCCAGTGTCGTTGTTGAAACCTATGCAGACAAAGCGGGAACGACCAGCCTCGACACCTACCATCTGCTGAAAGATGCCGACACCGGCGATGTATACGCGGAAGGCTATGCAAAGATCGTGTGGGTAGACCGGACAACCCGCAAATCCACCCCGCTGCCAGACACCCTGAAGGCCCTGGCAGCGAGGTAAACCGGATTAGCGGTGGCGAACCACCACGCTGCCGATGGAATAGCCGGCACCGAAGGAGCAGATCACTCCCAGGTCGCCGGCTTTCAGGTCATCCTTGTGCTTGTGGAAGGCAATGATTGAGCCGGCCGAACTTGTGTTGGCGTATTCGTCCAGAATCACCGGTGCTTCCTGCTCGGTGGCATCCCGGCCAAGAACCTTGCGGGCAATCAGCTGGTTCATGTTCAGGTTGGCCTGGTGCAGCCACATGCGGTCCAGGTTGTCCGGTTCCAGGTTCAGGGAAGCCAGGTGATCCTGGATAGTGGAAGCCACCAGCGGTGACACTTCCTTGAATACTTTCCGGCCCTGCTGGATAAACAGCTTGTCCGCTTTGCCCACGCCACTGTCATCCGCCCGGTTCAGGAAACCGAAGTTGTTACGGATGTTGTTGGAGAACTGGGTCTTCAGACGAGTGCCCAGAATCTCGAAGCCCTGCCCCGGCTGGGTGTTTTCTTCCCGCTCCACCAGGATGGCGGTGCAGGCGTCACCAAAGATAAAGTGGCTGTCGCGGTCACGGAAGTTCAGGTGGCCGGAGCAGATTTCCGGGCTGACCACCAGTACGGCGCGGGCGGCACCGTTTTCCACCGAGTTCACCGCAGCCTGCAAGCCGAAGGTGGCAGAACTGCAGGCCACGTTCATGTCGTAGGCGAAGCCGTTAATACCCAGGGCTTCCTGCACCTCAATAGCCACGGCGGGATAGGCGCGCTGCATGTTGGAGCATGCCACAATCACCGCGTCTACATCGGCGGCGGTTTTACCTGCCTGTTCAAGGGCTTCTTTACAGGCTGCAACTGCCATGTCGCACTGCACCGATGGCTCATCGTTGCTGCGCTCGGGAATGTACGGTTTCATCCGCTTCGGGTCCAGGATTCCTTCCCGGTCGATCACGTGCCGGCGCTTGATGCCAGACGCCTTTTCGATAAAAGCAGATGATGAGGGTTGCAGGGCTGTCAGCTCGCCGCGGGCTATCTCTTCCGCATGCTCATTGTTGTACAGCTCTACATACTGGTTGAAGGCTTCGACCAGTTCGTCGTTCTCGATGATGGCGGGCGGCGTAAACAGGCCGGTTCCGCTGATGACGGCTTTAATCACAATAACCCCACGTCATGGTTATAAAACAGTTTTTGACAATTAACTGTAAGAAATACTAACACAGTCCGCCAGATTTGCCCGCTGGACTCTCATCCACGGGCACCAGGCTGGTGCAATTTATATCCGGGTGTTTTCCCACTGTTTATCCAGCCGCTTGACCGACACCGTCATGGCGGTGCCCAGTTGCTGGGCGAAGAAGGAGACCCGGTACTCTTCGAGCATCCACCGGTACAGTTCCAGTTCCGGGTCACGAACGCCCTGGCGTTTCTGCTGTTCCTGCCTGGTGGCATAACGGGCCCAGAGCGGCTCGATAGTGTGCAGGAACTCCCGCTCCCGACCCATTTCCCGGGGCATTTTCTCCAGCCGTATCAAAGCCGCCTCGAAATACACCCCGAATCGATCCAGCCATTTTGCCGGCGTGGCCACCAGGAAACCGGGATACACCAGGTGCTGCAGCTGGAATTTCAGGTCTGCCATGCTGTTGGCGAGGGCCAGGTTGATCTTGCCTTTGAGTTGCTTTGCCACCTTCTGGTAGCCGCTCATGGCCTGGAACAGTCGCTCATCAGCCGCTTCCAGGGCTGGAATGAAATCGCCCCGGTGCTGCTCGTAAACCCGGTTGAAGGCGTCTTCATTCCTGGGCAGGTCGCCGGCCAGGAAATGCTGCATCACCGCAGACAACAACAGGTCATCCAGCAGTGCCTTCGCCTGCCCGACCGGGGCAAACATCAGTGCCGACTGTTTGAACCGGGGCAGCTTGCGCTCCAGGTCTGACAGGGTGTTTCCGAAACGGTTGATGATCAGGCGGGCGATACCACGGCGGGTGGTATCCCCGGCGGTCAGCCGGTCCAGGCAGCGGATTTCCCGAACCTGTTTGCCCAGGTCTTCCAGGGCCGGGTACACGGTTACTTGCATACCGCCCTTTTCGGTCTGGACCTGCTCCGGCAGGCTGCCGAACTGCCAGTCCGGGTATTCCTTTACTTTATGCTCGCCAGTGTTTTCGCTGGTCGCCGAGGCCAGGGCTTCAGTTGCCCTGCCCTCCAGCTTCGCCTGCAGCTCGTCGGTGTACCGGCTTTCGGCAATGGTTTTATCCTTGTTGCCGGTTACCCGAAGGTTCATCCGCAGGTGTCTGGGTAATTCGTCTTCCGGCCAGGCCTGGGGGTCAATCTGCACACCGGTCATCCGGCGCAGCTGCTCGCCCAGCTTCAGGGCCAGCGGCTCGTTACCCGGCTGCATGTTGGCGAGCGCGGCATCGACAAAATCCGGCACCGGCACAAAGTTCCGGCGCAGGGATTTGGGCAAGCCTTTAACCAGTGCGATGCATTTCTCTCGCAAAAGCCCTGGCACCAGCCACTCCAGCCGGCGGGAAGGAATCTGCTTCAGGGCCATCAGGGGCACTTTCAGGGTCACCCCGTCACGCTCGCTGGTGGGCTCGAATTCATAGCTCAGGGGGTATTTCACCCCTTCCCACTCCAGATAGTCGGGATACTGCTCCGCCGCGCCCTGGTCCAGCGGGCGTTGCAGCACATCGGCCTCGGTCAGTTCCAGCTTTTTCAGTTCTTCTGCCGACAGGCCTTTCCACCAGCTTTCAAAATGCCGGCCACTGACGATTTCCGCGGGCAGGCGCTCGTCGTAGAAGGCCACCAGCACTTCGTCGTCGACCAGCAGGTCCCGGCGGCGGGTTTTCTTTTCCAGGTTCTCGACGGTGTCGAGCATTTCCCGGTTGCGGGCAATGAAGGGGGCTCTGGACTGATAATCGCCTTCCACCAGAGCCCGCCGGATAAACAGGTTTCGGCATTCTGCCGGATCAACCTTGGCGTAGGGAATGCGGCGTTTGGGCACCACATCCAGGCCGTAGAGGGTGACCTTTTCATAGCCCATGACCTGGGCCCGCTTCTGTTCCCAGTGCGGCTCGAAATAATGATGCTTCACAATATGCCCGGCCAGCGGCTCCACCCACTCCGGCTGGATACCCGCCACCATGCGGGCGAACACCTTGCTGGTTTCGACAATTTCCGCCGCCACAATCCACTTGGGGCCGGACTTGGCCACTTTCGAGCCGGGAAAGATCATCACCTTGCGGTTTCGGGTGGCCAGGTATTCCCGCTTTTCGACTTTCACGGCAATCTGGCCCAGCAACCCGGCCAGGATAGCCTTGTGGATCCGGTCGTAGTTGGTGGGGTCCCGGTTCATGCTGAGCTTTTGCTCACGGCAAATCAGGGTCAGCTGGCGATGGATATCGCGCCACTCCCGCATGCGCATCCAGCTCAGGAAGGTCTTCTGGCACAGCTTTTTGAGCTGGTTCTGGGACAATTCCTGGCGCTGTTCCTCGAACCAGTTCCAGATATTCAGCAAGGTGGCGAAGTCGGATTCTTTGTCGTTGAACGGGGCGTGCGCCTGGTCTGCCGCCTGTTGCTTGTCCTGGGGTCGCTCCCTCGGGTCCTGGATGCTGAGGCCGGCAATCACAATCAGCACCTCTGCCAGGCTGCCGTGGTCTGCCGCTGTGACCAGCATCCGGGCCAGGCGCGGGTCCAGCGGCAGGCGGGCCATGGTGCGGCCGAGTTTGGTAACACGGCGCTTGTCGTCAACCGCGCTCAGCTCTTCCAGCAGCTTGTAGCCATCGTTCACCTGGCGGCGATCGGGTGCTTCCAGGAACGGGAAATGGCGAATCTCGCCCAGCCCGGAGGTGGCCATCTGCAGGATAACTGACGCCAGGTTGGTGCGCAGAATCTCCGGATCGGTGAACTCCGGGCGATTCAGGAAATCGGTTTCATCGTATAGGCGAAAACAGATACCCGGTGCCACCCGGCCACAGCGCCCTGCCCGCTGGTTGGCACTGGCCTGGGAGATGGGTTCAATCGGCAGCCGCTGGATCTTTGAACGCACGCTGTAACGGCTGATGCGGGCAACGCCGGTGTCGATCACATAGCGGATGCCAGGCACCGTCAGGGAGGTTTCCGCCACGTTGGTAGAGAGCACAATGCGCCGGCCCTTGTGGGCCTGGAAAACGCGGTTCTGCTCCTGGTTACTGAGCCGGGAATACAGCGGCAGCACTTCGGTGTGCCGCAGCTCGGCATGGCGCAGCACCTTGCTCAGGGCACGGATTTCCCGCTCGCCGGGCAGGAACACCAGCACATCTCCCGGAGGCTGTTTTTCCGTACGCTCGTGCTGTTCGATTTCTTCCAGTGCCGAGAGCACCCCATCGGTCCAGCCCTGATCCCGGTCGTCTTCATCGCCGGCCAGCGGGCGGTAGCGAACATCCACCGGATAGGTACGGCCGCTGACTTCAATCACCGGAGCCTTGTCAAAGAACTCGCTGAAGCGCTCTACCTCAATGGTGGCGGAGGTGATGATGATTTTCAGGTCCGGACGCTTGGGCAGCAACTGGCGCAGGTAGCCCAGCAGGAAGTCGATATTCAGGCTGCGCTCGTGGGCTTCATCGATAATCAGGGTGTCGTACTTGTCGAGAAAGCGGTCGTGCTGGATTTCTGCCAGCAGGATACCGTCTGTCATCACCTTGATCCGGGACGACTCGGAGGTGTTATCGGTGAAACGCACCTGGTAACCCACCTGCTGCCCGACCTGCTCGCCCAGTTCCTCCGCAATCCGGGCAGACACACTGCGTGCCGCAATCCGCCGGGGCTGGGTATGGCCCACCAGCCCGCGGATGCCCCGGCCCAGGTTCAGGCAGATTTTGGGAATCTGGGTGGTTTTACCGGAGCCGGTTTCACCGGCAATGATGACCACCTGGTTTTGCTCGATGGCCCGGCTGATGTCCTCTACCCGGGCACTGACCGGCAGGCTGTCCGGAAAACTGGCAGGCTTGTGCAGGGCTTGTCGCTTCTGCACCTTCTCCAGCCCCTGGTCCAGCCAGCGTGCCATTTTCTCCAGATCCTTCTGCCCGGGCTTGCCCTTGCTCCGGCTGACCTGACGAATAATGCGCGCCGCCTCCTGCTGGTTACAGGCGTCCAGCTGGCTCATAAAAGCCTTCACGGCTGCTTGCTGGTCAGCGGTGATGGTATCGGGTGCGTTACTACGGGTCGGTTCTGTCATTGCTCGGTTTACGGGCTCTTGCTGGGGGCTGGATCTGTTCAGGCGCCACAGTCTAACGGGAAATCGCCCCTGCAGAAACACAAAGACCCCGCCGAAGCAGGGTCTCTGGGCTCTCCCGGGAGAGCAGGCAACACCTGGAATCAGGCGTTGGCTTCATCCCGCAGTTCGCGGCGCAGGATCTTGCCCACGTTGCTCTTGGGCAGTTCGTCGCGGAATTCAAAGTGCTTGGGCACCTTGTACGCGGTCAGGCGCTCGCGGCAGAATTCCTTGATCTCGTTGGCGGTAACGCCTTCCTTGGTGGGCACCACGTAAACCTTCACGGCTTCGCCACTCTTGGCATCCGGGATACCAACCGCAGCACACTCCACCACTTTCGGATGGCTGGTTACCACGTCTTCGATTTCGTTCGGGAACACGTTGAAGCCGGACACGATAATCATGTCTTTTTTACGGTCGACGATACGGATGTAGCCGTCTTCCTGGATCAGCGCGATGTCGCCGGTTTTCAGGTAACCGTCTTCAGTGAAGGACTTCTGGGTGTCATCCGGGCGCTGCCAGTAACCACGCATTACCTGCGGGCCTTTCACGCACAGCTCACCGGGTTCGCCAACCGGGGTTTCATTGCCGTCGTCATCAATGGTCTTGATCACGGTAGACGGAATCGGCAGGCCGATGGTGCCAATCTGGATGGCACTGCGGGGGTTGAAGGTAACCACCGGGGAAGTTTCGGTCATGCCGTAACCTTCGCTGATTTCACAACCGGTCACACGCTCCCACATCTTGGCGGTGTCGCTGGTCAGGGCCATACCACCGGAGGCGGTCAGCTTCAGGCCGGAGAAGTCCAGATCCTGGAATTCTTCGTTGTTGCACAGGGCGACAAACAGGGTGTTCAGGCCGATAAAGGCAGAGAACTTCTGCTTCTGCAGCTCCTTCACAAAGCCCGGGATATCACGGGGGTTCGGGATCAGGATGTTGTGGGCACCGGCTTCCATCATGATGCCGCAGTTCAGGGTGAAGGAATAAATGTGGTACAGGGGCAGCGGTGCGATCACCACTTCCTTGCCTTCTTCAATCTGGTCTTCCAGCATCGGGCGAACCTGGGTCAGGTTAGCCACCAGGTTGGCGTGGGTCAGCATGGCACCCTTGGCTACGCCTGTGGTACCGCCGGTATACTGCAGTGCAGCCAGGTCATCCAGCTTGATGTCGACCGGGGTGAACTTCTCGCGAGCACCGGCGCTAAGCACGGCTGGCAGCTTGTGGGCACCGGGGATGTTGAACGGCGGTACCATTTTCTTCAGGTACTTAACCGCAGCGTTCATCAGGGTACGCTTGAGCGGTGAATGCATGTCGGCCACTTCGGTAATGATGACATGCTCGATACCGGTATGAGGCAGCACCTTCTCCGCGTTTTCCGCCATGTTAGCCAGTACCACCAAAGCCTTGGCGCCGGAGTCGTTGAACTGGTGCTCCATTTCACGGGTGGTATACAGCGGGTTGGTGTTCACCACGATCATGCCCGCACGCATGGCACCGAAAACCACAACCGGGTACTGGGAAACGTTGGGCATCTGTACCGCGATGCGGTCGCCGGGTTTCAGGTCGGTTTTGTTCTGAAGCCATGCAGCAAAGTTGCGGCTCTGGGTATCAAGATCCTTGTAGGTCAGCGTAGCGCCGACTGCGGAGAATGCCGGGCGGTCACCGTATTTCTTAACGGCCTGCTCGAAGACATCCACCATGTTCTTGTATTTCTTAAGGTCTACCTCCCGGGGAATGCCGGCGGGGTATTTGTCTTGATAGAACTGCTCGAAATCCATCACCATCTCCTGTCTGAACGGCGCGAATTGATTAAAAAATCAACCCTACAAAAGTATCAGCCTCAAAAAGTGGTGGAGAGAATAGCAGTTTTGTTAACGATGAGGTAGGTTTCAGGACAACGAAAGCACTCCCCTTGCTGGAAACACCAATCACCGGAGCCTGTGATGAGCGACACCCTCGATACCCTGGAAAATATCACCTACAGCGAGCTGAACGAAGGCGATTCTGCCACCTTCACCCGAACCCTGACTGAAGACGAGCTGGTGCTGTTTGCGGCCGTGTCCGGAGACGTTAACCCGGTGCACCTGGACTCCGAATTTGCCGCTGAATCCATGTTCAAGGAACGCATTGCCCATGGCATGTGGAGTGGCTCCCTGATTTCTGCCGCACTGGCGACCGTGATGCCGGGCCCGGGCACGATCTACCTGGAGCAAAGCCTGGCATTCAAGCGGCCGGTGAAGCTGGACGATACCCTGACCGTCACCCTCACGGTGCTGGCAAAGGAGCCGAAGAACCGGGTGGTGTTCGGTTGCGATGTGCGCAACCAGAACGACCAGCAAGTGGTAAGCGGCGAAGCCAAGGTGATCGCCCCTACCGAGAAAATTTCCCTGCAGAAACCCCGCCTGCCGAAGATTACCATCGAAGGCTGAACCGGCGCTGATCAGCCCGGAAGGAATTCAATCGGGAATTGAACCTTCCGGGTTTCTACCTGCGCCGATCCGAAGTTGAACATCCGCACCCGCATGGCGATGCGCTGCTCAAGTCCCGGATTACCAAGCTCTGAGCCCACCACCTGACAGGCCGAGACGCTACCATCCGGCTCGATAACCAGCTCCAGGGTAACCTTGCCTTCCAGGGTCGGATCCTGCCGCAGCTCCCGCTGGTACAGCGAATACAGCACACTCTTCTGGGCATCGAATACCTGCCGGATATTGCTCATGGCGCGCTGGCCAACCGAAGGCCTGGCAGCAGGTTTCGCCCGGGCCACCTGCACCTCTTCTTTCGGTGCCTGCACCTGACTCACCTGGTGTTCGGCAACCGCTACCTCCCTGACTGGCGCGTCACTGTCCTGCACGCCACCACTGCCGGCCAGCGCTTGCTCCCGGTTCACCTCGGGTTCCGCCACATCAGATTCATCACCGGTGATATTGGCCTGCCGTGCCACCGGTACCGGCGTTTGTTCTGTCCGGGTCAGGGCGGCCAGCCGGTCTTTCATGGCAAAAAGGCCGGAGCGGGAGGCAGTTTCCCTCGCTTGCTCGGTAGTCTGGACCGGCTTATCCGCGATGGTTGCCGCCGGTTTTTCAGGTTCGGGCTGAGGCTGCGGAGCCGGTTCCGGCGGCGTCACTTCCTCGACGTTTGCGACCGGTTCTGGCTCCGGCTCCGGCTCAGGTTCGGGTTCAGGTTCGGGTTTGACCGGCTCGGGCGGTTCTACCGGCGCCGGGGTTTCGACCAGCCGGGCCAGTCTGGGCGGCACCTTTTCGGCCTCGGACCGCTCCGGCTCGGGCACGGTCAGCCCCGGAATGATCACCGCAGGCACCAGGAATGCCGCCAGCATCACGATCACAATTACGCCAAAGCGAATGCTTTCGGCCCGGTCATGGCTCCAGGGTAAACGGGTGCTTCCGACCTGCTGACGCTCAGCCATTGCGAACCTCCGCTTCCACGGCCAGCCGCACCTGGCGGAACTGCTCGTCTACGCAGGTTTTCATGATCTTTCGTAACAGCCGGTAGTCAGTCTCCCGGCCTGCCATAATGGTGACTTCCAGGCCCTGTTCCGGCACCTCGGTCCAGCGGTTTCGACGATAGGCCAGCTCTTCCGACAATCCGGCCACATGCAGATCATCGGCACCAATAGTATCCACCCGGGCGACTTCCCGGCCCTGCACCAGAATGGACTGGCCGCTGACCTGAATGGTCAGGTTCTCAACGGCATCCTTCTCCGAGGTGGAGACCGGTAAAGGCACATCGGCGGTGTTCTGCATCACTTTTACATCAGAGGAATTCACCATCAGGAAGAACACCAGGATGGTGAAGATATCCATCAGCGACACCAGGTTCAGGCCTCCGGCCCGGTGCATCCTTCGGTAATGACGCTGGCGCAGCCTTGCTCTGCGGGAGGTTTTCATACGCCCTCCCCGTTTGCCGCATCTGCCCGGGCGGCCAGTGTCCGGCCCTCTTCAGCATCCATCAGGGAAACATCCGGAAACAGCTCCGCTTCCACCACGCTGGCGGCCACCACCGCCGAATAGGAACGCACCGTATCCATGACGGTCACCAGGGTCTGGTAATCCACCTCCGGCCCCACTTCCAGGATCACATCGGTTTTATCCGGCACCCGGGACTTGATCTGCTGCAGCACCGTGCGCAACCCCTCGTAGTCCTGGATCTGCTCTTTCGCCGGCAGCACCTCGATCAGCCCGCGATCGCTGTCGGCTACTTCCAACCCATCAGGAATCACGGTAACCACCAGCCGGAACTGGTCTGCCGGTGGAGCCTCTCCCGCTTCCATGCCCGGGAAGTTGAGCTCGATCATGCGGATCTGGGTGAACACCATACCCAGCAGCAATACCGGAACCAGCACGATCATCAGGTTCAGAAATGCGGTAATGTCCAGGTCCGCCGAGGCCTCAAGCCTGCGATGTCGACGTCTCATATCGCCATACTCCTGTTTGTCCTGGCTTTATGATGCGGGCTCACGCAGCGACCGGTGCATCCGGGTCGGACACGATATTCAGCAGTTTCACGCCGGCCATTTCGAAGCTGTCGACAATTTCATTGGTGCGGGTTTGCAGCAAGGCGTGGAACAGCAGCAGCGGAATGGCAGAGATCAGGCCAAAGGCGGTGGTGTTCATGGCTACGGAAATACTTTCCGACAGCAAAGTGGCTTTCTGGGCCGGATCCGCCGCGGCAACCGCGGTAAAGGCGGCGATCAGGCCGATGATGGTGCCAAGCAGGCCAAGGAGCGTGGCGACATTGGCCAGGGTTGCCAGGTACTGGGTACGTTTTTCTAGCCTCGGCAAGACTTCCATCAAGCCTTCTTCCATGGCGTATTCGATGTCTTCACGGCGACTGTTGGACAGCAGGCGGGAAATCCCGGCCCCCATAACGGCCGCAATGGCGCTGTCGGAGGTAGACGCAGCTTTCATGGCCCGCTTGAAATCCCGCTTTTGCAGGGCCGGCAGAATGCCCCGCTCAAACGCGAGCCGGTTTCTGCGCCGCACCGCTCCCAGGTAGATGAAGCGTTCCAGTGTTATGGCCAGCCCAAGCGCCAGAACCAGCGCGATGGGGTACATGAATGGGCCGCCTTCCTGAAAAAATCGGATGATGGTGTCGAGCATGGTGCGTTTCTCCGTCTACTGCTGTGTCACGGTTGGGTCTGGCCGGGTGCTGCGGTTAAGGGCTGCAGCACCAGCGGGTTCAGGGTCTGCCGGAACTGGCGATGGCTTTCCAGCGTCCGGGTTGAAAGCGGTTGATCCAGTTCCGGGGCTTCCCGGTTCAGTTCGGCTCGGGGCCTGCGCGGCAGGCTGGGCGCCTGCCAGGGCAAAATGTAGAGCACCCGGGGGTCGTCTTCGCCGCCACTGGCGGAAATTCCGGCCACCTCAAAACCAGGCCGCTCTGGCGATTCGGCCTCGGTTGTGTCGGCACTTTGCGCCAACGCAGCAGGGGCAAAAACCAGCATCAGGGCGGTTGCGACAGCACGAACTACTGCGCTCATTGCAACCTCCTCTGAAGGTCGGCCATCCAGCCGGTAACGGCCTTGTCTTCCTCTGCGGCCAACTCGGTATAGCGCTGGTAATGATTAAGCGCAGCGGAAAGATCGAGCAGGTAAAGTTCTGAAATAACGGCCAGGTTGTAATGGAGATCAGCCACATCCGGGCTGCCCTGGATGGCGGTTTTGAGCACGCCGGCGGCCTCTTTAAACCGGTTTTCCTGCTTAAGCAGCAGGGCCAGGTTGTTGGCCGCCGCGGCGTTGGTCGGGTCCAGCGCCACGGCTTTTTGCAGTGCTTCAATGGCCACCGACGTCTGGCCTTGCTGGTGCGCGAGCATGCCCTGCCGGGACAGTTCCCGGGCCTGCTCCGGCGAACGTACAGGTTCCGGTTCTGCTTGCTTGGAGACCGGCGCATTAGCGGCACACCCCGCCAGCATGGCCAAGCCCACCAGCACACCGACCGTGCGGCAGCAAATACTGAACTCAGGCATCGTCGTTACCCTCCATGTTCCAGCTCATCCATCGCAGTTCCCTCTGGTAACGGCCCGGATGCATACCTGCCAGCGCTTCCAGGCTGCGGGCGATCCACTGGTCATAGCCCTGCCCGGTAATGCGCTGATGGTTATGGGCATGCAGTGCCATGGCCCGTTCTTCCAGCGGGAAGGCTTCTTCCTCCAGCAGCATCTGGTATTGCATGGTTTCCATATCGTTCAGTTCGGCCGGTACCTCCGATGCCATCAGGTCACTGGCCAGGGTTCGGTAGAGCTCTGCCCGCCGGTAAAGGACTTCGGACTGCACGGCCTCACCGGCGAAGGACTCCGCTTGCAGCAGGTAGGTTTGCGCCTGCTCCATGGCTTGCTGCTTTCTGGCGAGGGTGGTTTCGAGGGGCGCAGTCAACGCAATGGCTGCGAAACGTTCAGCAGCACCGGAGCCCAGCGCCAACGCAGCATCTGCGGCCCATTGCAGGGTCTCTTCCGAGTGCCACTCACTGGCGTCTTCCCGGGCCAGCAGGGTGTTCTGCTGATTGGAAACATCAATGCCGGACTCAATCAGGCGCTGACGCATGGTCTGCTGCTGCAGGTGATCCCTCGCATCGATGGGCTCAGGCGCAACGGCCAGCCACTGCTGGTAAAGATCGTTACGTTCCGTCTCAGCACCCGCCTCGTGGTACAGCGCTGCGGCACGCAATTTTATGGGCCAGGGCTCTGGCGCGGAACCGGCTGCGGCCATGAGTTCGCCCGCGGCTTTCACCGGCTGGCCTGATTGTTGATAGGCGTAGACCAGCTTTTCGCTGGTTTCAGCCGTAAGGGCATCTTCCGGGAAATCGAGGCGGAACCGGCGCAATTCATTAATGGCGGTTTGCCAGTCTGCAGCCTTCAGCAGGGTGTTGGCAGCGTCGAAGCGGGCCTTGATGGCGATTTCCGAGCCCGGGAGGATGGTTTCCACTCGCTGGAAATTGGCAACGGCCAGTGCCGTCTTGCCAGCGCCCGCTGCGGTTTCTGCTTGTCTGTATATTGCAGTTGCCAACTGGTTCTGGATTTTCTGCTCATCATCCCGGGCCTCGGCCACCTCAGGGGTTGCCTGCACCAGTTGCAGCGCCTGGCGCCAGGCTGCCTCCGCCTGCGAATAGTCGCCATCACCCTGCCTTACCCGGGCCGTAACCAGCCAGGCGGCGTACTGCTCCCGAGGGCTGGCATCCGGCCAGTCCAGCGTGGCGCGCGCATAACGAAGTGCCTGCTGGCCGTCGCCGGCTTCAAGCCAGCGATTGGCGAGATCGGCACGTAAAGCGGACAGCCTGGCATCCGGCCCAAAGGCATTGGTGTAGCGTTGTTCGGCGGAACTCAGGCTGGCCAGTGCCCCGGTAACAGGTTTGGAGCGGTTGCCCAGCCTGCCCCGCAGAATGCTGATCGCCGCCCAGGCAGATTCCGCAGAGCGGTCATGGGAATACGTGTAGGCCGCTTTCTCGAAATTCGTCAGGGCCTGGTCAAGGCGCCCCATCTGCAATCTTGCATCGCCGGCCAGGTGCAGGATTTCGCCGGTGTTATCGGCTCGCAACGCCAGGGATTCGTAATAATCAGCCGACTGGCTCCAGCGCTTGCCGGCGTAGTGATAGTCGGCCAGGAACCGGCTGTAATCCCGCCAGCTTGCCTTCTGGTTGCCGTTCAGGGCGGTATAACGCGCATCCGAAGCGAAGCGCGTAACATAATCGGAACGTGCGACTCTGGCGGCTCCGGCATCTCCGGCCACCTGCCAGAATTCAACGCTCTGGGCCAGCATATCCGATGCTGCAGCGTTGTCCGGGTAGGCTGCTGCAAAGGCTTCATTGACCGCCACCGCCTGCTGGTAGCGGCCCTCATGGGCATGCAGATCCGCCAGCCGGTCATAGAGAATGGGAACCCAGGGCGCCGGGTTTCGCCCGGCAAGCCAGCGGTCCAGTGATCGCGCGTTATCGGAGCGGGCCGCCATCACCGCCAGGATACGGAAGCTGTCTTCGATCATGTCCCGGCTCTCGGCCGGCGGTGACTTCAGCCGTTCGGGCTCCGGCAGGTGCTGATCCAGCAACGCCATGAACGATTCCACCGAACGATCCCAGGCGCCTGCCCCCTGCTTGAACTGGCTCCAGCCCATCATGTAGCGGGCTTTTGAGGCGATATCCTGTTTACCATCGCCATCAATCAGTTGGCGATACCCCGCTTCGGCCTCCCGGTAACGACCGGCGGAAAAGTCGGCTTCAGCAACCCGGAACCGGGCTTCCGGCACCAGCGGAGATTTCGGATACAGGCCGATCAGCTGCTCAAGCCGGTCGATGGACTGCTGGTGCTGGCCGGTCAGCGCGTGGGCTTTCGCCATCTGGTACAGGAGTTCATCCAGCCGGCCGGAGAAAGACCCCCTGGCCAGGATGTCTTCATAGCTCTCCAGCACGTCCTCGTAGATACCCGCCTCCTGTTCGGCGGAAAAACCCACCTCCTGGCCGGAGCGGTCACGGATGTTGTTCAGGCGGTTGAGGGCATCGATGCGCACTTCAGGTTCGTCAGAACTCTCGAACAGCTTCTGGTAGCGGCGAGCAACTTCGGCAGGCGAAATGGCCGGTAATGGCCGGCTTTCGAATTTCAGGAACACCGGACGCATATCACCCAGGGTTTCCCCGTCGCGACCAAGCTCCACCCGAAAGGATTCCTGGGCCAGTACCGGTGTCGATACCAGCGCTGCCATCAGCAAGCAGGTACGTAACTTCAGCCGGGCGGTGCTTTTCATTGGGGCCATCGGGGTCATTGGGCGCCCTCCCCGCTGGCTTCATAAGCCAGTTTTTCCAGTGCCAGGTATTCGTACAGGTGCGCCACTTGTTGTTCGGTTCTGTCTATGGCGTGTTCCATGCGCAGGTCTTCGTTGGCCACAAAGGCCAGGGCCAGTTCGTCCAGTTGGCCGGACGCCTGCTGCCGGGTTTGCAAAACCTGCTGGCCAAGCGCCCGGCCAGTGGTGGCCAGTTCCCGGGCCGCTACCAGCAGATCGTTCATGCCACCGTGGTGTTCGATGACCTGCGCAAATACTTCAAGGTTGTGCCGGTTTTCCTCCAGGGTGGCCGACATCTCGTCCAGCCCGGCTACCCGGCGTACTGCCAGCTGGGTGTCAGCCTGTTCCAGGAAGCGAAGCAAATAGGCCATGCGCGGCTGGGTCAGGGTTCGGCTGTCCGAAAGGAACCACTGTGTCTGCGGGCCGCGGGCATCGGTTACCAGGGTTTTATAGGCGCCATCGCTTTTGATGCCATCTGCCAGCCTGGAAAGGGTTGTGCGCTCGCCTTCAAAGGCCACGTTGGCGGCCAGCCAGGACTCCCCGGCCTGGCCGGGATAACCGGCAATGTCGTAGCCCCTCCCCATACCGATCCAGGCTTCCGCCACACCGGGAAACGCCAGGGGGAATTTCTTGGCCCGGTGCCAGCTCTGCATGGCGCCCCGGTGGTTTTCCTTGCCGGAAAGAGCGAGGCCATGCAGGTAAAGCGCCCTCGGAGCGTGGTAACTGTCGAGCGAGACCTTTTCCAGAAACCCCAACGCCTTGTCGTACTCCTCGTTATTCAGGGCCAGGTAACCGGCGCGCAGATGCAGCTGGTCGAGTAGATCACGGCTGCGTGCCGACTCGGTATCATGGGCCGCCATCGACATAGCCACCCGCAGGGCAACCAGCGCCCGGGACGGATCAAGGTCGGTCTCGGCAAAGTCAGCCGCCAGGTTCATGTAACCCACTGCGGCCAGGTAACCTTCCTTCATCCCGGCCAGAATCTGACCGGCCTTATCGAGCCTGCCCTGCTGCCGGGCCTGCTCGGCATCCTGCAGTAATTCCTTTTGCCGGTTGGGCCGGGCAATTGCAGCATTCCCGGCTTCAGAGGTCGCCGCCCCGGCCCAGGGCTGTTTGTCCAGGCTAACCCGGGGCTCGTAATCCGGCCCGGTCGCGTCGATGCTCATCTGCAGCTGCATCGCACCCGACACTTTGCGGAACGGGTGTACCACCTCACGACGGACAAACCGCTTGTTCACCGCCCTGGCATTGATAACGGCGGTCAGCTGATGGTTGCCATCCACCATATAGCCAGTAAACAGGGGGTAGCTGCGGCCGGCTTCAAGGGATTCCCTCTCGGAAAGGGTAAAGAGGTGATTACCAACCGGCCGGCCATTCAGGAACAGTTCGACAGAATCCAGGTCCAGTGCTTCCGGATTGGCGAGGGAGAGGGATACCGCAACGCGGGTATCGATGGTCTTGCGCAGCTGTTTCTCAAGGGTGTGCACGCTGGCAGCGTGGCGTGAGACCTCAGCCTCCAGGCCACTGATGGCATTGTCGATGGCCGCAGCACTGGCCTGGGCCATGGCTGCAATCATCAACATAACAGGAAGACCGGATATCCAAAGCCCCCTGCTCCGTGGGGGTATCCGGCACTGTTGTGATTTTTGTCTGCCGAACATGCTGATCCTGCTGTGTAACAATTCGAAAGGAAGAGTAACACCGGCTACAAACCAAGAACGGTATCCAATTCACCAAATGGCATTTTGGGTCAGACAGAAAAAGCGTCGGTTTATTTGACAGATGACAGTGTCAGAGGGAGTAGCCAGACAGCAATATTCCGGTTAACTCATTGATCTTGTTATGGAAGGGAAAGGGTTGGCCCCTGACTTGCTTTAACGGAAGGGGCGGGAGCGCTGAATGGGCAACCCCCGCTTGAATATGCCGAGCTTTTGCCGATGCGTTAACCGCGCATCGGCTTTTTTTATTTGCTCAGCTGCTTCATGGCCGATTCCAGGCCTTCAATGGTAAGCGGGTACATGTGGTCTTCCACCAGCTGCCGGGTAATCCCCAGCGACCCTCCGGTACCCCAATAGCTCTCCGGCAACGGATTCAGCCAGACCACCTTGTTGAAGTGCTCGGTAATCCGCTGCATCCAGGTGGCACCGGCTTCTTCGTTCCAGTGCTCGATGGAGCCGCCCGGGTGGGTAATCTCATAGGGTGCCATGGTGGCATCACCCACAAAGATCACTTTGTAGTCCGGCGTGTACTTGTGAAGGATGTCCCAGGTGCTGCTGGTTTCATTCATGCGGCGAATATTGTTCTTCCACACGCTCTCGTACACGAAGTTGTGAAAGTAGAAATACTCCATGTGCTTGAACTCCAGCCGCGCCGCCGAGAACAGCTCCTCGCAGACCCGGATGTGCGGGTCCATGGAACCACCCACATCGAAGAAAATCAGCACTTTAACGGCATTATGCCGCTCCGGAACCATCTTCAGGTCGAGGTAACCGGCGTTACGGGCGGTGGAGCGGATGGTGTCATCCATATCCAGTTGATCGGCCGCCCCCTGTCGAGCAAATTTACGCAACCGGCGCAGGGCCACCTTGATGTTGCGAATGCCCAGGGTGATGCTGTCGTCCAGGTCTTTGAATTCGCGTTTTTCCCAGACCTTAACCGCCCTGCCCTGACGACCGTCTTTCTGGCCGATGCGGAAACCCTCGGGGTTGTAGCCGTTGGCGCCGAATGGTGAGGTGCCGCCCGTACCAATCCACTTGTTGCCCCCGGCATGGCGCTCTTTCTGCTCTTCCATGCGTTTCTTGAAGGTTTCGATCAGCTCTTCCAGCCCGCCCAGGGATTCGATCTTCGCCTTCTCTTCCTCGGACAAATGCTTCTCGAACTCGGCCCGCAGCCAGTCGTCCGGAATCAGTGCCTCGAGCAGATCATCCAGGTTTTCGATGCCTTCGAAATACGCCTTGAACGCCCGGTCGAACTTGTCAAAATGGCGCTCGTCTTTTACCAGGCACACTCGCGCCAGGTAGTAGAACTCTTCCATGTCGGCAAAGGCCAGGCGCTGCTGGAGGGCTTCCAGCAGGTCCAGGAATTCCCGCAGGCTGGCCGGAACCTTGGCCCGGCGCACTTCGAGAAAAAAGTCGATCAACATAAAGCGAAACTCTTGCCAGAGATCAGTTGCGGCGGCGCGCCATGAACGCCAGTTTCTGCAGCAGGTGCACGTCTTGCTCGTTTTTCACCAGTGCGCCATACAGCGGCGGCAATGCCGAGCTGCTGTCCTTTTCCTGCAGCGCCTTGGCAGACAGTTCATCGGCCATCAGCAGCTTCAGCCAGTCGATCAGCTCGGAGGTAGACGGCTTTTTCTTCAGGCCCGGTACCTTGCGTACATCAAAGAACACTTCCAGCGCGTCCCTCACCACTTGCTGCTGCAGCCCCGGGAAATGCACGTCCACGATGTCTTGCATGGTGTCGTGGTCCGGGAAGCTGATGTAGTGGAAGAAGCAACGGCGCAGGAAGGCGTCTGGCAGTTCTTTTTCGTTGTTACTGGTGATAACCACAATCGGGCGTTTCTTCGCTTTGACGAACTCCTGGGTTTCGTAAACGAAGAACTCCATCCGGTCGAGTTCCAGCAACAGGTCGTTCGGGAATTCGATGTCGGCCTTGTCGATTTCGTCGATCAGCAGTACCACCTGGTCGTCGGCCTCAAAGGCTTCCCACAGCTTGCCTTTGACGATGTAGTTACGAATGTCTTTGACCTTCTCATCGCCCAGCTGGGAATCCCGCAGGCGGGAGACCGCGTCGTACTCGTACAGGCCCTGCTGGGCCTTGGTGGTGGACTTGATGTGCCAGGGAATCAGGCGCATGCCCAGGGCCGCCGCCATTTCTTCCGCCAGCAGGGTTTTGCCGGTGCCGGGCTCGCCTTTGATCAGCAACGGGCGCTGAAGCGCGATCGCTGCGTTAACAGCCATCTGCAGGTCATCGGTGGCTACGTATTTTTCGGTACCGGTAAACTTCATGGGTCTGTGTCCTGTTTGGTTTCTTTGAAAATTATTTGCGCACCAGGCGGTAGCGAACGAGATCCAGTATCCACACCAGCAGCATCACCAGCGATGCCACGGTGAAGTTGAATATGGCGGAACCGGCCGCGCTGATGTCACCAAGAATCAGCTCGTAGCCGGCAAACAGCCAGGCCGGGATGTACCAGCCTGCCACTTCCGGTGATTCCACGGGGGTCAGCAGCAACACAACCAGTGCTGCCAGCAGCAAGGTGCGTAGCCCGTATAGTGGCAGCAGGCGGAACAGCGCTTTCATCATGTAGAAAAACACGACAAACGCAACGGCGTAGGCCGCCCAGAAAATCCCGTATGCCAGTGAGGCGTCAGTATCGATCATTACAAAATCCAGTGAATGATATGTTCTTCCCAGTCTTGTTCGGCAACGGCGTCTTCAGAAACCACCTTGCCCCGTACTGAAACACCGGCCCTGTGCACGGAATCCGGATCGCCGCTTCGCAGGGGGTGCCAGTCTGCCAGCGGCCGGCCTTCTGCCAGGGTGCGATAAGCGCAGGTTTGCGGCATCCAGTGGTACTCGTTCACCGTATCCGGCGTCAGCACCGTGCACGCCGGTACCTTTTTCAGGCGCTCGCTGTAAACCGTACAGCGGCAGGTTTCCAGGTCCATATACCGGCACGCGAGGTCGGTATGGTACACCTCGCCGGTGTCTTCATCTTCCAGCTTCTGCAGGCAGCACAGGCCGCAGCCATCGCACAGGGATTCCCATTCGGCCGGCGTCATTTCATCCAGGCGCTTGCGCTGCCAGAAGGGAATCTCGGCAATCATTTTTGACGCTGCTCGATCTTGCGCTTGAAATCGACGATATAGGTTTCCTGCTCTTCCGGCATCTGGAGGAAAAAGGATTTATCGTGGATAGATTCAAGGACTTCTTTCCCGCTAGTACGGGCCAGTTTTTTGTCCGGTGTCAGCAGCAGGTCCATCGAATGGACCGGCTTGCCGAAGATGCTCCGCAATGCTTCCGGCAGATCGTCCCAAACCTGGCCGCGGCGTACGTAGATATAGGTGTCTATCTTCTTGCTGCTGCGAAACACCGAAACGAATTCACGGTCTGTCATGGTCTGAGAAGTTCCTCGATGTCGGTTTCTACCGGCTTCAGCAATTCGCCTCGCCAGCCTTGAAAAAATTCGTTTCCGGCCAGGGTGCCGTCTTGCAACACCTTCTCGATACGCTTCCTGGGAGCCAGAAGTTCTATTGGAATATCAAGATCTTCCACCACTTTATTAAAGCAACGCTTTACCTTTTTATAGACAGCTTGCTGGTCCCGGCTCAGGGGCCGGGGGATTGGCTCGAGGTTGGCATTATCGGCTTCCCGACCTTCGCGGACAAGTTCCAGCAGGTGCTCGCCATAGCGTTTTACGATACCGCCGGGAACGCCCTGGATGTCGTTCAGCGTTCTCAGTGAACCCGGCAGGCGTTCGGCGATGGCAATCAGCAGGCCATCGTTCAGCACCCGGTTTCGGGGGCGGTCAACCTTCTGGCATTCCCGCTCTCGCCAGGCCACCAGCAACCGCAAAACAGCCTGCTGCTCCCGGGTTAGAGTCCAGCCACCGCGAAGTTTCAGGTAATGCTGCTCCGGATCTTCCTGGCCTGCGGCTTCATCGGCAAAGCGCTGGGATTCCTCGGCCAGGGCCTGTTCCAGATTCCGCTGCTTCAGCTTTTCAATCACCCAGTTGTACAGGGGCTCCAGAAAACGGATGTCGTCTATAGCGTACCGCTGTTGCTCCGGCGACAGCGGGCGGGACACCCAGTCTGAGCGGGTAACGGATTTGTCGAGAGCTTCTCCGAACAGGGTTTCCACCAGCTTCGCGTAACCGAGCGAGAACCCGGCACCGGCCATGGCGGCGCCAATCTGCAGGTCCAGCAGACCGGCCGGTGCCACGTTCAGCCAGTGGCGGAACAGTTCCAGGTCTTCGCTCATGGCATAGAGCAGCTTCGGGCGAGCCGGGTCTGCCAGCATAGTGCGGAACCCTGCCGAGCCTTCGGCTACGTCCGGGTCAATCAGCCAGTACTCCCCTTGCCCGCCCAATTGCACCAGGCCGGGGATAGGGTAAAAGGTGGAGACCCGTTCAAATTCAGTATCCAGCGCCACCGGCGCGCCGGGCGCCAGCTGCTCCAGCCATTGATCAAGCTCCGCCGGGCTGCTGAGCCAGCGGACAGTCTCGGGGGCCGGGGGAACCGGTGCGGCCAATGGGCTATCTGTCATAGGAAAACCTGGAGTTATTCGGAAAGGGGTTTACGGCCCCGGAAGGCGTGTGTGAGGGTAAAACCGTCGACGTAACCCAGCTCACCACCCACCGGAATACCGTGGGCCAGCCGGGTAATGAGGATATTCTGGCCATCCAGTCGGTCGGCAATATAGTGGGCTGTGGCTTCACCTTCCACCGTGGGGTTGGTGGCCAGGATCAGCTCGGTAACGCCTTCTTCGCGCACCCGCCGGAGCAAACGTTCAATGCCGATTTCTTCCGGGCCGACGCCATCGATGGGCGACAAGTGCCCCATCAACACAAAGTAGCTGCCCCGGTAGTCACCGGCCTGCTCGATAGCCAGCAGATCTGACGGGCTCTCTACCACACACAGGGTACCGGTGCGGCGTTCGGGCTTTTCGCAGATCTGGCAGATGTCGGTATCGGAAAAGTTCTGGCAGCTGTCGCAGCGGCGCACACCGTCCATAGCCTGGCTCAGAGCGCCGGCCAGCCGGGTGCCGCCGGAACGACCCCGTTCCAGCAGGTGAAAGGCCATACGCTGGGCGGTTTTCTGGCCTACTCCGGGTAAACACCGGAGTGATTCCACCAATTCATCAACCAGGGGGCTGAACGCCATGAATACTCCTCAATTCCGATGGCAGGCTGGCGTCAGAACGGCATCTTGAAGCCGGGCGGCATGCCCATGCCAGACATCATGCCGGACATTTTGTCCTTCTGGTTGGCCTCTACCCGGCGAACGGCATCGTTCACCGCGGCGGCCAGCAGGTCTTCCAGGATTTCCTTGTCTTCGGACAACAAGGAGGGATCGATCTCTACCTTTTTGACGTCGTGTCGACCGTTCATGGTGACTTTCACCAGCCCGGCGCCGGATTCTCCGGTCACTTCCGCCTTGGCGATTTCTTCCTGGGCCTTCTGCATCTGCTCTTGCATCTGCTGGGCCTTTTTCATCAGGTCGCCCATATTGTTCATCATCTGCTTATCTCCTGCCTGTCTCTGCGGGGCGGATGGATTCTTCTACCACCCGTCCTTCAAATCGTTCAACGATGCTCTGCACCACCGGATCTTGCCGGATGGCAGCTTCTGCGGCTTTCTGCCGGGCGACCCGCTGGCGCTCTTCAAACGCCGCCGGAGTATGGGGCCCGGGAATGCCCTGCTCTATCTTTAACTGTGTGGCGTCGCCAAAGTAGGATCTCAAGGCCGCCACAATTTTTTCTTCGTGTCGGGCGTTCAGCAGCCGGGCATGGCCTTCATCCAGGGTAAGCACCACGGTTTGCCCGTCCATGGCCATGGCGCTGTAGCTGGCCAGGTTGCCGGGCATGCCGGTGATTTCCAGCTGCCGGTAGTCACGTTCCCAGACAAAGCCGTCCGGGTTAACCGGTTCGGCCGGCGCTACGGCTTCGGGCTCCGGATCCGGCTCGATTACAGCCTCCGGTGTTTCGACAGGCTGCGGGCTACGGGGTTCCGGTTCGCTGACCGGCTCCTGCGCTACCATTGGCTCCGGGGCCACCTCATCATAATACGGGGGTTCCGGCTCATCCTCCCAGGGCGGGGTATCCATAACCGGTGGTTCCGGCATGGATTCTGCCGCAGGCTCCGGTGCGGGCGCGGGCGCAGGTTCCGGCTCCGGTTGCGGTGATGGCGCTACGGGCGGCGGCTCAGGTTGCGGATGTTCCGCAACCGGGGGCGATACCGGGCCAGGGTCAGGCTCCGGTTCGGCGCGGCCGGTGTTTTCCGTGTTACCGGAAGTCACTGCCGGCGGCTCACGACGGTCAGCCCCTGGCCGGAACGCGAGCATGCGCAACATGGTCATTTCAAAACCCATGCGGGCGTCTGGCGTTACCGCGAGGTCTTTGCGGCCGATCAGGGCGGTCTGGTAGAACAGCTGGGCATCTTCGGCACTCAGCTTCCTGGCCAGGGCCTGCACCTGGGCGGCATCACCCAGCGCGTTATCGGCACTGCCCGGCACTACCTGCTCCATAGTCACGCGATGGAACAGGGAAAGCAGGTCTGCCAGGATGACCCCGTAATCCGGCGCAAATTCCGAAATCCGGCTGATTTCCGCCAGCAACCCTGGGCCATCCCGCTCTACCAGGGTACTGACTATCCGCTCGATGTCCCGCTGGTCGATGGTACCCAGCATATTACTGACATCGCTGGCGCTGAGGTTCTCGTTGCCAAAGGCGATGGCCTGGTCGGTCAGGCTCAGGGCATCCCGCATACTGCCGTCGGCTGCCCGGGCCAGCAGCCACAGGGCCGGCTCTTCAAAAGGAATGGTTTCTTCTGTCAGCACGTGTTTCAGGTGGCCGACAATGTGTTCCGGCGTCATCCGTTTGAGGTTGAACTGCAAACAGCGGGACAGCACGGTAACCGGCAGTTTCTGGGGGTCGGTGGTGGCCAGCAGGAACTTCACGTGCTCCGGCGGCTCTTCCAGGGTTTTCAGAAACGCGTTGAAGGACTGGTTGGTAAGCATGTGCACCTCGTCGATGAGGTACACCTTGAAGCGGCCACGACTGGGTGCGTACTGAACGTTGTCGGTCAGTTCGCGCATGTCATCCACGCCGGTGCGGGATGCGGCGTCGATTTCGATAAGGTCGACAAACCGGCCTTCCAGGATCTCCTTACAGCTGTCACATTCGCCGCAGGGGTTCGGAGTAATGCCGGTTTCACAGTTAAGGCACCGGGCCAGCAGGCGGCCAATGGTGGTTTTACCCACACCCCGGGTACCGGTGAACAGATACGCATGGTGCAGGCGCTGGTGTTCCAGTGCGTGAACAAGTGCCTGCAGCACGTGCTCCTGCCCAACCATGTCTTCAAACGTACGGGGGCGCCATTTCCGGGCTAAAACCTGATAGCTCATGTTCCGTCAACTGCTGTGAAAAATGCGCTTAACTCTAGCATGGACCCGGTTTCAGAAGAAGGATGACGTGGCTATGAATCCATGCCGGCCGTGCGCTCCAGGGCGCGAATTCGCCGGCGTTCATGCTCTTCGGTGAAGATCCGTTCCCGCAGGGCTTCCATCGCCGCCTGCCGGTCGGCCGGGGCCAGGCCTTCGTTATTATCGATCAGGGCCTTTTGCTGCCGGTATTCACCCAGCCGGTTCTGCCACTGATTCCGCTGCTGGTCGAGCCGTGCCAGGCGTTCGGTAGCTTCTGCACCATAGGCCTGTAAACGCAACTCCCGCACTTCGGCTTCCGAAGCTCCCTGCTCCCGCAGTTGCTGCACCTGCATGGCCGTTTCGACCACGGTTCGGGACCGGCGACGGAGTTCACGGGAATACTCTGGCAACAGCTGGTCCAGCTGCGCCAGGGCGCGGTCACGCTCGGAAGCTGTCAGGCTTTCGTCGCTGAGAAACTTCTGGCGGTCGAGCATCACCTGCAACCGGCGCTCTTCTTCACCAAAAAAGCCTTCCGCCACATCCGGGCCGAGATGCTCCCGGCGCAGGTCATGAATCTGGCCCAGGGCCTGGCGAACGTCGTCAACGCTGTGGTGTTCGTTACTGGCCATCGCTTCCGCCGCTTTCCGGTACGACAGGTAGTCATCAAGAATGGCGAGCACCTGTCGCTGAATCTCCGGAGGTAAATCCTGTGCCTTGAGCTCAGACGCCAGGCGGGCCTTCAGGGTTTCGTAATGGGAGGCGCCCCCCGTCAGCCCGATAAAGAAATCCAGGTAACGGCGCAGCTGGCGGTCCAGCACCAGGTTGCCATTCATATCAAGGCGCACCTGTCCGTCCACTTCAATGTCAGAAACGCGTTCATCACGGGGTAAGGCAGGATGATTCACATTACCAGGCACCAGCGCGGAACCCGATGAACCAGCAGTAGCTGCCGGTTGCTCCTGCTCCTGCTCCACTACCGATGAGACTGGCTCCGGGGCCGTCGTGACAGGACCCGGCATAAGCCACCAGCCGGCGGCTCCGAATACAAGCAGCAGGCCGGCCAATCCAGCAAATCGTTTATGGTTCATAAAATCGATCCGTGGCGGGCCGCAGGGGCCCGCCTTCGGTTATCGGCAGTGTCAGAGGCCAAGATTCTTGAGACGGTTTGCCTGTTGCCGGTACAGCTGAACCGGATCTGTCACAAACGGCCCTACCAGCCCCAGCACCTGGTTCACTTCATCCAGGTGGTTGTGGCGGTAATCCACACCCAGCACCTTGCCAAGCTTCATGCTGCAGGATGGCACCATGCCATCGGAGGGTTCGTCAAAGACGGGAGTCAGGGCACCCAGCAGCAGATCGCTCGGGTCCAGAACATTGGTGACCGCTTTATTGCCGCCCCAGGAGTAGTAGCGGATGCCATTGGCCACTTGTGCGCCATCATTACCGCAATAAGAAGAAGGAAGGCCTGCCGGAAAGTCTGCGTTGAAGGCAATGCTGCCTTCCGTACTCAGTGACTGGATGGCAGCGGCGGTGTCTTGCGGCAGGCCGCCACCACCGGAGACGGTATCGATCAAGCCGAAGAACCAGTCTCCCAGGCCGTCCAGGCTGCCGTTATTCAGGGTATCCGCCAGCGGGGTGCCCCAGTTAACGCCACCGACACTGGATACTGAAGCCACCAGGTCTGGCCGCACGCCCGCCACATAGCGAATGGTCGGGCCGCCTTGACTGTGGCCAATCAGGTGCACCTTCTCGGCCCCGGTTACTGCGATATATTCTTCAATCTGGGCCAGCAACTGCTCACCACGGATCTCGGTAGAGTTGGCAGCAGACACCTGGGGAACAAAGACTTCCGCCCCGCTTTCTGCCAGTTCATCCGGCACTCCGTTGAAATAGGAAACCAGGCCAAACAGCTTATTGAAGCCTGACAACCCGTGCACCAGGACAATCGGATGCTCGGTCTGGGTATAGGTATCCTGTTTGCTGAACCACCATGCGGAAGCCGGCTGGGCAGTCAGAGCTGCCGCCAGTACACCCGCTGTTACAACTGCTTTTGTTTTGGCACTTTTCATGTGTTTCCCTTTTTGTCTTTGTTGTGTTCGGGCAACGGCACAATACCCAATGGGCAGCATGCCAAAAACACTATAGACAGGGATAAGTGCCAACAGGGCCACATAACGCTCAATTGTGAAACGGATCACAAAGCGATACAGGAAAACAGAGAAAATCGGAAAGAAAGAACAACAAGGGGAAAATCTGGGGGTGACCCCACCAGCAATCCCCCGGCACACACATCCACCGCTTCGGCTGCTCCCTTCCGGGCCTGACCGGGTTCACGGTTTCATGTTGCGGAGGCACCAATGGGGCCACCATAACGGCGTTTCGGGACATTTCCCCGAAAGCGGCGCGAATAGTATCAGAAGGGTTTCAGGACTACAACGGCCTATAGCGGTAATGGCACTTCATCCTGCCGGAACCAGCAGGCAATGCTGTAACGGGTGCGCCTTGCCGGCAGAACCTCATGGGGCACCTGCTCGCTCAGGAACAGCACCGCCCTGCCTGCTTCCGGGCGCACCTGCCCGACCACCTGCCCGGAATCAGCTGCAGAGAACACCCGCAGTTCTCCGCCATCTTCCAGCCCCCAATCCTCGTTCAGGTACAACACCAGACTGACCACCCGGGAGGCACGGCCACGAAAGCTGTCCAGGTGGCGCTTGTAGAAATCGCCGGGGTGATAGGTGGCGTAATGGGCCTCAAACCGCTTGAGCCCCAGATACAGGCGCCGGCTCAGACCTTCCCTTATCTGTTCCAGGCACTCGAACAACAAACGCTGAGGCTCACTGTAACCATCCAGCCAGGCAATCTTGTCGCGGCGCACACTGCGGTCTTTCACCAGGTCCGTGCCCCGGCCGATACCGGCGCGGCTCATGGCCTCGGTTTTATCCAGGATGGCTACTTCGTTGCGCAACGCCGCCAGCAAACCAGCCGGCAACCGGGGGGTAAGGTCCAGCTCCATCCAGGCCGATTCACTCAAACCATCCGCCAGCTCATCCAGCCAGAAGTCATCAATCGCTGGCTGAACATCTGCCCCGGTAACGGTGCTTATCAGTTCGTCACCGGCAACCTGTTCGAGCTGATCGATGGAGCGTTCCAACACAGGGTCCGGAAACGGAATGATAATGGCCTGGTCGGTGTCTGAATGCATGGAGGGGCCTCACGGAATTTTCCGGCTATTGTAGGGTCAAACTCGCCGGCAAGCCGTATTTAATTTAATCTACGGATAAGAAGATACACTTAAGGAAAAACCACCCGCCATGCCTGAAAGCAGTCACACTCCGCCGGCATCCGTCACCCCGGGCCAATGGTCATTCACCCGCTGGAAAACCATTGGCCAGCTGGAAGCCCTGGAGGTTCACCATCCGGTATTTAGCGCTACGGTGTTTTTGCAGGGCGCGCACCTCACCCACTTTGCCTTAAACGACGACACCAACTGGCTTTGGCTGAGTGATACCGCCCGATTTGAACCTGGCCGTGCCATCCGCGGAGGCATTCCTGTGTGCTGGCCGTGGTTTGGCGACCCGGCCCGCAACCCGCCGGAGATCCGCAAACGGGTGCACACTCCCTCTGCCCATGGCTTCGCCCGCACTGCCCTCTGGCGGCTGGAAGATGTCCGGGAAAGTGCCCACGAAGTGGAAATCAGCCTGTCCCTGAATGCTAATGACGACTTCGCAGACCAGTGGGATGGCCACGCTCTGGCGCTGATCACCTTCAGCTTTTCAGTCCGCGGCTGCCAGATTGCCCTGACCACCACCAATCTATCCAAAGACCCGCTGGCCCTGAGCCAGGCCCTGCACACCTATCTGCCAACCTCGGACATCAGCCGCACCCGGCTGCAGGGGCTGGGCCACAGCCAATATATGGATACCCTGAAAGACTGGGACTACTTTGAACAGGAAGGCCCGGTTTATTTCGACGGTGAAACTGACCGCATATACGAATCGGCAGACCCACTGACCCTGGTCACCCCCGCGGGAAAACGCAAACTGACATCTGTTGGCAGTGATTCCACGGTAGTGTGGAACCCCGGCCCCGGGAAAGCCTTAAGACTTTCTGACTTTCCGGGCACTGGCTGGCAAAAAATGGTGTGTGTCGAAACGGCCAATGCAGCTACCGACTACCGGGTATTAAATGAGGGCCAGAGCCACACACTCGGCGTTGTAATTGGTCGCGGCTGACGGCCTGAAGTAATCGTCAACACAGGGAGCGGGCATGGGCCTGGCATCTTATCTGAAATCCCGACTGGTTCCGGCGGAGCTGGAAGCGCAGTTGAACCGAATTCGCAAACCCATCGGCAGCCTTGGCTACGACCCCTGGGGATTCAACAACGATGCCGTCAAGTACGGCTTCACCCTCACCCGGCAAATCTACGAGAAATACTTTCGGGTAGAGGCCTCCGGCGTGGAAAAAGTACCCGCAGAAGGTCCGGTGCTGCTTATAGCCAACCATTCCGGCCAACTGCCCCTGGACGGACTGCTGATCGGCTATGCGCTGGCTTCCCGCCCGGACCGGCCTCGCATCCCCAGAGCCATGATCGAGCGCTTCTTCCCGACCGTCCCATGGCTGGGCAACCTGCTCAACGATGTGGGCGCTGTACTGGGCGACCCCATCAACTGCGCCAAGATGCTGGAGAACGATGAAGCCGTCATCGTGTTTCCTGAAGGGGTTCGGGGCTCCGGCAAACTCTACCGGGACCGCTACCAGCTCAAACGCTTTGGCAACGGATTCATGCACCTGGCGATGAAATACAACACCCCGATTGTGCCCGTGGGCGTTGTCGGCTGCGAAGAAACCATTCCTGCGATTGCCAACATCAAACCCCTGGCCAGGGCGCTGGGCGTGCCCTACGTACCGGTGGCGCTACCGGTGATCTTCCCGGTGAAAGTGCGCCTGAACTTTGGCGAACCCATGTACTTCGACAACAGCGAAATTCCGGAAGAACAGGTGACCGAGCGGGTTGAAGCGGTCAAGACAGAAATCCGAAAACTGATCGACAAAGGCCTGAGCGAGCGGGAGGGGCTGTTCTGATGTCTGAACAACGCAAGCCCAGAATCCTGGTGACCGGTGCAGCCGGCGCCCTCACCCAGCAAGTAATCAACCGCCTGCGCGATAACTGCGACATTGTCGCGGTGGACTTCCGGCAGCAGGTGTACCTGGGCGATGACATTCCCAGCTACTGCATTGACCTGAACAAACGCGGCTTCGAGGACCTGTTCCGGCAATACCGGCTTGACGGCGTTATCCACCTGGGCCGGCTGATGACCAGCGAACTGACCCGGATGCGCCGCTACAACGCCAACGTACTGGGCACCCAGAGGCTACTGGACCTCTCCCACAAATACGGCATCAAACGGGTGATTATCCTCTCCACCTTCCACGTGTATGGCGCCATGGCCTACAACCCGGCGCTGATTGACGAGGCAGCACCCCTGAAAAGTGCCGGGCTGAGCGCAGACCTGGTGGATTCCGTGGAACTGGAAAACCTGGCCAACATCTACCTGTGGCGGTATCCGGAGCTGAACATCACCATTCTGCGGCCCTGCAACATCGTCGGCCCGGGTGTGCGCAACACCATGAGCGCCCTGCTCTCCAGTGAACGGGCGCCGGTGCTGGCAGGTTTTTCGCCGATGATGCAGTTCATCCATATTGACGACATGGCCGATGCCATCGTGCTGGCCTGGCAAAAGCCGGTCAAAGGCGTGTTCAACGTGGCGCCCCACGATTGGGTAGCCTATCAGCAAGCCCTGAAGATGTGCGGCTGCAAGCGTATTCCGATTCTGTCTGTGCCACCCATTGTGCCGAAAACCATTGCCCGGCTCTTGAACCTGAAAAGCTTCCCTCACTACCTGCTGGCTTTCTTCAAGTACCCGGTGGTGATTGACGGGCGAGCCTTTGCCAGGGAGTTCGGCTTCAAGCCCAAGCGCCCCCTGAAAGAAATCTTCCGCTACTACCGTAACAACAAGCGCCCGGTGTAGCCTTGACGGTGAACGGGCGCCGTTTTTCGGAATCCCGTGGCGAAAGCGGTGAACAGGGATACTCTGTACAAAATACTAGAACCTGACCCGTGAAAACCTGGAAGATATCCGCATGCTCACCGGCATGGAGAGTATGGGCGGGCCGTCCATGTGGGTCATCCTGCTCGGCCAGCCGGAACTGAGACAGGCCATAACATCAATTCCGCAGTTGGCCCAAAGGGTGAAACTGTTTTTCCACCTCGAGGGGCTCACGGCCCTTGAAGCGATCGATAGTCGTCGAAGAACCCGGGCCTGATCAGGCCCGGGCTATAGCACATCAGAAGGTACCGCCGGGCACCCTCACCCAGCCTTCCATGATAACCCGCGCACTGCGGCTCATGATGGCCTTGGTGGCAGTCCATTCGCCGTTCACTTCTTTGGCTTCAGCACCCACGCCCAGGGTTCCGGAGGGATGGCCGAACGTCACTTCGGTACGGTCACCGCCGCCGGCCGCCAGGTTCACCAGTGTTCCGGGAATCGCGGAAGCCGTTGCAATAGCGACGGCTGCGGTGCCCATCATGGCGTGGTGAAGCTTGCCCATAGACAAGGCGCGAACCAGCACGTCGATATCCGCCGCATTGATCTGCTTGCCGCTGGACGACACGTAATCCGCCGGCTTGGCCACAAACGCCACCTTCGGCGTGTGTTGACGGTTAGCCGCCTCGGCAACATCCTTGATCAAGCCCATTTTCACTGCGCCATGGGCACGGATGGTCTCGAACATGGCCAGCGCTTTCGGGTCGCTGTTGATGTCGTTCTGCAGCTCCGTGCCTTTGTAACCGATGTCTTCCGCATTCAGGAAGATGGTCGGTATTCCGGCGTTGATCATGGTCGCTTTCAGGGTTCCGATACCCGGCACGTTCAGGTCATCCACCAGGTTGCCGGTGGGGAACATGGAACCTTCACCATCGGCCGGATCCATGAATTCGATCTTCACTTCCGCAGCCGGGAAGGTTACGCCATCCAGTTCGAAATCACCGGTCTCCTGCACTTCACCATTGGTGATGGGTACATGGGCCACAATGGTTTTCTGGATGTTGGCCTGCCAGATGCGCACCGTGCAGATACCGTTTTCAGGAATCCGCTCTTTGGCAACAAACCCGCTGTTAATGGCGAAGGCGCCAACAGCAGCGGTGAGGTTGCCGCAGTTACCGCTCCAGTCCACAAACGGCTTGTCGATCGCTACCTGACCGAACAGGTAATCAACATCGTGGTCCGGCTGCGTCGGCGCTGCCAGAATCACCGTTTTGCTGGTACTGGAGGTGGCGTTACCCAGACCGTCGATCTGCTTTTCATAGGGATCGGGACTGCCGATCACCCGAAGCAGCAGCTTGTCGCGGGCTTCGCCGGGCACCTGGCACGCTTCCGGCAGGTCTTGTAGCCGGAAAAACGCGCCTTTACTGGTACCGCCACGCATGTAGGTGGCTGGAACCTTTATCTGTGGAGGAAAACTCATGGTATCGCCTCTTATGAAAAGACTTTTTTGGCCACGGAATCCACGGAAAAACACTGAAAAATGAAAGACTTAAAGTTTTTTGCCACGAAATCCACTAAAAAACACGAAATTAAAGATAAAGAAATTTTGGTTTCTTCAATCAGTCATCTTTGTTCGTGTTCTTTAGTGGATTTAGTGGCAAATCATAATTCTTTTTTCCGTGTCCTTCCGTGGATTCCGTGGCCAATCAGGGCGTTAAGCCGCGCCTTCGGAGGCCAGGAAGTTCTGCGCGAAGCGCTGCAGTACGCCACCGGCAGAGTACACGGTGACTTCTTCCGCGGTATCCAGTCGGCAGATTACCGGTACCCGGTCTTCTTCACCGGTCTTGCGGTGGATGACCAGTTCCAGCTTCGCACCCGGGGCTGCGGCACCTTCTACGTCGTAGGTTTCCGTGCCGTCCAGCTGCAGGGTCTGGCGTGTGGTGCCTTCCTCGAACTGCAGGGGCATTACACCCATGCCGATCAGGTTGGTACGGTGAATGCGCTCGAAGCCTTCAGCAACGATGGCTTCCACACCCGCCAGGGCTACACCCTTGGCAGCCCAGTCACGGGACGAACCCTGACCATAGTCGGCGCCAGCGATGATGATCAGCGGCTGCTTGCGCTCCATGTAGGTTTCGATGGCTTCCCACATGCGCATGGTCTTGCTTTCCGGCTCAACACGGGCCAGGGAGCCCTGCACCACTTCACCGTTTTCGTCCCGAACCATTTCGTTGAACAGTTTCGGGTTGGCCAGGGTGGCACGCTGAGCGGTCAGGTGGTCACCACGGTGGGTTGCGTAGGAGTTGAAGTCTTCCTCCGGCAGGCCCATCTTGTGCAGGTATTCACCAGCGGCGGAGTCCATCATGATGGCGTTGGACGGCGACAGGTGGTCAGTGGTGATGTTATCCGGCAGGATCGCCAGCGGGCGCATGCCCTTGAGCTGGCGCTCGGCGGCCATGGTGCCTTCCCAGTACGGCGGGCGGCGAATGTAGGTGGACTGCGGGCGCCACTCGTACAGCGGGCTCTTGGCCTGCTCGGCTTCATCCAGGTTGAACATCGGGATGTACACCTGCTTGAACTGCTCCGGCTTAACGAACTCGCCCACAATGCGGTCGATTTCTTCATCAGACGGCCACAGGTCTTTCAGGGTAACCGGCTTGCCGTCCTTGTCGTAGCCCAGGGCGTCCTGTTCGATGTCGAAACGCACAGTACCGGCGATGGCGTAGGCCACAACCAGTGGCGGAGACGCCAGGAACGCCTGCTTGGCGTAGGGGTGAATCCGGCCGTCGAAGTTACGGTTACCAGACAACACCGCAGTGGAATACAGGTCGCGGTCGATGATTTCTTTTTGGATTTTCGGATCCAGCGCACCAGACATACCGTTACAGGTGGTGCAGGCGTAGGCCACGATACCGAAGCCCAGTTTTTCCATTTCCGGCAGCAGGCCGGCTTCTTCCAGGTACAGGCGGGCAACCTTGGAGCCCGGTGCGAAGGAAGACTTCACCCAGGGCTTGCGCACCAGCCCCAACTCGTTGGCTTTCTTGGCGAGCAAGCCGGCAGCCACCACGTTGCGGGGGTTGGAGGTGTTGGTGCAGGAAGTAATCGCCGCGATAATCACCGCGCCATCGGGCATCAGGCCCTTTTTCTCTTCTTCCAGGGCCTTGTCCAGGTTCACGGCAATGCCGCGATCGTGCAGGTCGGAAGTCGCCACACGGCGGTGCGGGTTGGACGGGCCAGCCACGTTACGCACAACGGTTGAAAGATCAAACTCCAGCACACGCTCGTACTGGGCTTCGGTCATTTCAGTCGCCCACAGGCCGGTTTCTTTAGCGAACTTCTCTACCAGGTCTACCTGCTCGGGCTCACGGCCGGTCAGCTTCAGGTAGTCAATGGTCTGCTCGTCGATGTAGAACATCGCGGCGGTGGCACCGTATTCCGGAGTCATGTTGGAAATGGTGGCACGGTCGCCGATGGTCAGGCTGGAAGCGCCTTCGCCGAAGAATTCCAGGTAGGCACCAACCACCCGCTCCTTACGCAGGAACTCGGTAATGGCCAGGACGATATCGGTGGCAGTGATGCCCGGCTGGCGCTTGCCAGTCAGCTTCACACCCACGATATCCGGAAGGCGCATCATGGAAGGCTGGCCCAGCATAACGGTTTCTGCTTCCAGGCCACCCACGCCCACAGCAATAACACCCAGGGCATCAATGTGCGGGGTGTGGCTGTCGGTACCTACGCAGGTGTCCGGGAAGGCGATCGGATGGCCGTCTTCGTCCGGGCGGTTCTGGATCACCGGAGACATTTTCTCCAGGTTGATCTGGTGCATGATGCCGTTACCGGCCGGAATCACATCCACGTTACGGAACGCAGTGCGGGTCCAGTTGATGAAGTGGAAACGGTCTTCGTTACGGCGGTCTTCGATGGCACGGTTCTTTTCGAACGCGTCCGGATCAAAGCCCGGTGCTTCCACCGCCAGGGAGTGATCCACGATCAGCTGGGTGGGCACCACCGGGTTAACTTTGGAAGGATCACCGCCCTTCTCCGCGATGGCATCACGCAGGCCGGCCAGGTCTACCAGGGCAGTCTGGCCCAGGATGTCGTGGCACACCACACGGGCCGGGTACCAGGGAAAGTCCAGGTCACGGCGGCGCTCGATCAGCTGCTTGAGGGAATCGGTCAGGGATTCCTTGTCACAACGACGCACCAGTTGCTCGGCGAGGATCTTGGAGGTGTACGGCAGCTTGGCATAGGAGCCCGGCTGAATGGCTTCCACCGCCTGGCGGGTGTCGTAGTATTCCAGGTCGGTACCTGGAAGGGCTTTTCTGAATTCGGTATTCATGGTTTAAAACCTCTTAAGAACGCTCACCAATCGGCAACCAATCCTGGTGCTCAGGGCCGGTATACTCGGCACTCGGGCGGATGATGCGGTTGTTGGCGCGTTGCTCTTTTACGTGGGCAGTCCAGCCGGAAACCCGGGACATTACGAAGATCGGGGTGAACAGCTCGGTCGGGATGCCCATGAAGTGATAGGCAGACGCGTGGAAGAAGTCGGCGTTACAGAACAGCTTCTTCTCGCGCCACATAACTTCTTCGCAGCGAACAGAAACCGGGTACAGCACGGTGTCGTCCACTTCCTTGGCCAGCTTCTCGGACCACTTCTTGATAATGGCGTTGCGCGGGTCGGATTCGCTGTAGATGGCGTGTCCGAAGCCCATGATTTTCTCTTTGCGCTCCAGCATGCCCATCAGGCCGGCTTCGGCTTCTTCGGGAGTCTGGAACTTCTGGATCAGCTCCATGGCCGCTTCGTTAGCACCGCCGTGCAGCGGGCCACGCAGGGAACCGATGGCGCCGGTTACGCAGCTGTGGATGTCAGACAGCGTGGAGGCACAAACGCGCGCGGCGAAGGTAGATGCGTTGAATTCGTGCTCGGCATAGAGAATCAGGGAAACATTCATCACCTGCTCGTGCAGCTCGCTCGGCTTCTTGCCGTGCAGCAGCTCCAGGAACACGCCGCCGATAGAATCACTTTCGGTGTTGGCAGTGTCGATACGAACGCCTTCGTGGGCGAAGCGGTACCAGTAAGTGATGATGGCCGGGAAGGTAGCCAGCATACGGTCGATCTTGTCGTCCTGCTCGCTGAAGTCCTGCTCGGTTTCCAGGTTACCCAGCATGGAGCAACCGGTACGCATCACGTCCATCGGGTGGGCGTCTTTGGGGATCTGCTCCAGCACCAGTTTCAGGGCATCCGGCAGGGTGCGCAGGCTTTTGAGCTTGGCCTTGTAGGCATCCAGCTCGGCCTGGTTCGGCAGTTTCCCACGCAGCAGCAGGTAGGCCACTTCTTCGAACTGGGCGTTGTCAGCCAGATCGGTGATGTCATAGCCGCGGTAGGTCAGGCCAGTACCGGTTTTGCCAACGGTACACAGGGCAGTTTCGCCAGCTACCTGGCCGCGCAGGCCTGCTCCACCTAGTTTCTTTGCTTCAGCCATGTTGGTCTCCCGTAGTTTCTGTTTTGTTCGTTTTAATTAAATCAAGCGATGTCAGGAGTTCGACAGAAGTCTGGCAGGGGGTCTGACCCCGAGTTCGACCCCGAGTTCGACAGGGGTCTGACCCCGAACGGGGTCAGACCCCCTTACTCCACTTACTCCCAGTCCCCTTACTCCAACATTCCCCTAGTTATCAGTCTTTCTTCTGGGCAAACAGCTGGTCCAGCTTCTGCTCGAAATCGTGGTAGTTAAGGAAATCGTACAGTTCCATACGGGTCTGCATCAGGTCTACCACGTCTTTCTGGTCGCCCTTTTCCAGAATGTTCTGGTACACAGCCAGAGCAGCCTTGTTCATGGCACGGAAGGCGCTCAGGGGGTACAGCACCATGGCGGCACCGGCCTCGGCCAGCTCAGAACGGTTGTACAGAGGCGTGGCACCAAACTCGGTGATGTTGGCCAGAATCGGCGCATCGATGGCTTCAGCGAAGGCTTTGTAGTCGCTCAGCTCGTGTACCGCTTCGGCGAAGATGCCGTCAGCACCGGCTTCAATGCAGGCCTTGGCGCGGTCAATCGCAGCTTCCAGACCTTCTTTCTGGAAGGCATCGGTACGGGCCATGATGAAGAAGTCTTTGTCTTCCCGGGCATCGGCAGCAGCCTTGATGCGGTCAACCATTTCCTCTTTGGAAACGATTTCCTTGTTCGGTCGGTGGCCACAGCGTTTTTGGGCAACCTGGTCTTCGATATGAACCGCAGCAGCACCGGCGCGTTCCATTTCACGGATGGTACGGCCGATGTTGAAGGCTCCGCCCCAACCGGTGTCGATATCCACCAGCAGCGGTACGTCTGTGGCGGCCGTAATGCGGCGCACATCTTCCACCACATCGTTCATGGTGGTCATGCCCAGGTCAGGCAGACCATAGGAGGCGTTAGCCACACCACCACCGGAAAGGTAAATGGCCTGGTGCCCTACCCGCTCTGCCATCATGGCGGCGTAGGCATTGATAGTACCAACAATTTGCAGCGGCTGGTTTTCTTTCAGGGCCTTGCGGAAACGGGCACCGGGGGAGAGTTTGTTAGCCATGTCATTTACCTCTTTGTTCAGATAGTTAGAACGCCTTCTTGAATCTTTTTCTCAATATTCTTGCGGGCGGCGTTGATGTGTCTTTTCATCAGGAATTCGGCGAGTTCTCCATCGCGCTGGGCAATGGCCTCGACGATACGGCGGTGTTCACCCAGCGCCAGATGGGGGCGCCCGGCCGAGGTGCTTAACCGGTAACGGTACATCCGCACCATGTAGTAAAGATCGCCCAGAAGCATCTGGGCCAGTTTGGTATTGCGACTGCCGGTGGCGATCCGGTGGTGGAAATCGTAGTCGCCCTCAGCCTGGTAGTAAGCCTGGCCCTGAGCTTCCTCAATCATTTTTTCGTGACTATCGAGCGTGGCCAGGAGATCACGGATTTCTTCATCGGGCATGCGTTCAGCTGCCTGCCGGGCTGCCAGCCCCTCCATGACTTCACGAATTCGGTACAACTCAAGAAGTTCTGCGGCACTAACGGACACCACCTTCACACCAGCGTGAGGGCGCCTGACCAGCAATCCACGAGATTCAAGGCGGCCCAACGCTTCACGCAGCGGGCCTCGGGTAAGGTTAAAGCGGGAACAGAGCTCGACTTCGCCGATTTTTTCGCCCGGCGCCAGATCGCCCTTCACAATAGCCGTTTGCAGACAATCAAAGGCCTCATCGGCGCGGGTTTGGGTTTGCAACTGTGCCTGAATCATGCTTTGTTAACAATCCAGAGGTTATTTAGCGTGAAGTTACGCCTACCTCTCACGATTGTCAACAATTCGACCTACACCTTAAGTATGATTGTTTACAGGCCGGACTGACCTTGCCAGCGCAACACCAGTTTGTGAACACGTCGCCCCCAGAATGAATCCGGCGCCGCGCTCCAGGCTCGCCGATGCAGGATTGCCAAAGCCTCTGCGTCTTCCAGCATCAGCGACAGCCTGCCCTGGTCCATGCCCTGATAGCCTCGAGCGATACACGCCTCAAGCTCGTCGGCAATGACGCTTCTCTTCAAACCCCAGGCCTGCTTCCGGGCCAGATGACAGTGGAGCTTGTTGACAACAGGCGACAGCACCGCTTGCTCAATCGGCGCAAGCGGCGATTCCTCCGGGGGTTCATCACGGAACCGACGGGCATCATCCAGTATCGGTATGGCCGCCTGCTCCTCCGGTGTTAACAAAAACCCATTCCGCGCCAGGGCTTCACCACTTTGCAACCGGCTAAGCCACACTGTCGTTGGTGCCGCAAGCAACAGCGGTATCGAAACCGGTAATGACCAGAAGAAAAACATAGGGTCCAGGGTCCAGGCAAAGGCCGACCAGGCGCCACCAATTAACAGCCCCGGCAGATGGCGCACACTGGCCTCGCGCCAACTGGTCTCCTCGGTGCGGTTCTGCCCTGCCCAGCTCAGCCTGACGTTAAACAGGGCGGAGATCACGGCGTGGCTGTGCGCCAGCATTCGGATGGGAGCCAGCAGTACCGACACAACAATTTCCAGCAGCACGCTGACCAACAGCCTGGCAAAACCACCAAATCCGCGCATCGCCCGATGCACAGCGACATCGGCGATGGCCAGAAACTTGGGCAGAAAAAGGAGCGCCATGGTGCTCGCCACCAGCGTAATCGCCCATGCAGGGCGCCACTCCGGCCATAGAGGAAAGGGGCTCTCACGGCCATCCGGAAAATAATCAATCGGTGCGATGGTAAGCTGAACCGCGGCAATGGTGGTTAACACCAGAAACAGCAGCCACAACGGCGATGCGGCGTAGGCCATAATGCCATTGAGGAAGGCAAATCGATGGGCAAGGCGCAACCTCGGAGCAAACAGCATGAGCGCCGCATGTTGCAGGTTCCCCTTGGACCAGCGCTGGTCGCGGGCAAGTTCATCATCCAGGGTGGGCGGAGATTCCTCATAGCTGGCGGCCAGTGTCGGCTCCAGCCACACTTCGTACCCTGCCCGCCCCAGAAACGCAGCTTCCACAAAATCGTGGCTCATAATCGGGCCACGCCAGATTCCCACTCCCTTGAGTTTTGGCAGGCCGCAATGGGCCATGAAAGGGGCAATTCGGATAATGGCGTTATGCCCCCAGAAGGCCGCATCCCCCATCTGTATGGCCGCCAACCCGGTGGCAAACAGAGGCGAATAAAGCCGGCTGGCAAACTGCTGAATACGGGCGAACGCGGAACGGCCATTGATAATCGTCGGTGCTGTTTGCAGGATGCCAACCTGGGGCTCCCGGTTCATCACCTGGACCATGGTTCGGATGGTTTCCCCGGCAAGCAGACTGTCGGCATCAAGCACCACCATATACTGATACTGGCTGCCCCAACGCCGCAGAAAATCAGCGACATTACCGCTCTTGAAATTCAGATTAACCCGGCGCCTGCGGTAAAACAGTCGGCCGTGGGCGCCAAGCTCCTCTACCAACCGCCGCCAGATTTGCTGTTCTTCCAGCCAGACGTTCGGGTTCTGGCTATCGGAGAGAATAAAGAAATCAAAATCATCCAGGCGGCCGGATCGCTCCAGGTCGAGATAGATGGCTTTAAGTCCCTTCAGGGTCCAGGCCACAGGTTCGTGGTAGAGCGGCATGACAATCGCTGTTTTCGACAGCTCCGTTGCCTCCAGCTCCGCCGGCGGATGGCGTTTAAGCAGAGACTTCCGATCACCACCCGTAAGCCGGAGCAAAAACCCGTACACCGCAATCCAGAACCCGAATGCAATCCACAGATAAAGCAGGGCAAAAACACCCACAATCAGCCATTCGACGAGATTGCCGCCGTGATACGGCAACACCTGAAGCAGAAACCAGGACGCCAGTACCGTCTGGCCTGCCACCAGCAGCGTCAGTATCAGCCGCCGGATCGACGCCCGCAAACGCCAGGGAGGGGAAGGAGCTGGCGAATCAGTCATCGGAGAAGTACCCGATGCTGCCCCGCTGTACCGGCGGTGCCACAGGCGGAATGTCTACGGTTGGCACCGGATAGTAATCAGGGATTCGCGATATGAGCATTTCAAACGCAACCCGTTGATCGTCACCCGCGTGCTCATTGGACAGTAACGCCAATGCGTTATCAAAGGCACCGCTATCCGCCCCGGCACCACTCATTTCAAGGTACGCCAGAAGCCGGCCAAGCAGTTGGTAAGAGGTCAATGCGTCCATACACACCTCCCTTGATCAGGGTTCTGCCCGTAAACCGGTACCCGGCGGCAAGGCATAGCTCCAGGTTTCCGTGGCCACCTCATCATCTGCCATCAGAAAGCCACGTAGCTGCAGAGTGCGATCCGGGGCTGGCCGGGCCAGTATGGACAAGCGCCAGAGGTTCTCTGGCTCCACCCGTTCGACGAAGTGTTCCAGAACCTCTACGCCCTCACCGCCAGTCACCTTGCTGACCACCGGAGCATCGGGCCCAAGCTCGGCCAACGATCCACCGGCAAAATCGACCAGAATTCGATAGGTGCCAGCCGCCACCTGGCCGTCCGGGCTCCAGAAGGCAACGATGTTGTCATTGGTTTCATCATTGGTGGGGATTTCAACCAGTACCACATTGCCTTTTCCCCAGTCTTCCTCAGTACTTACCCAGGCACTGGGGCGCCGCTCATAGCGGGCTTCAAGGTCTTCGTAATGGCGAAATTCCCGGTCACGCTGGACCAGGCCAAAGCCACCAACACGTTTGACCTGATGAAAACTCGTAGCCAACCGCTCCGGGTTCATCAAAGGTCGCCACAGCCATTCTCCGGTGGCATCGTCGTGAATAAGCAGGCCATCGGAGTCGTGAACCTGGGGCCGCCACTCCCCCAGCGGTCTGGGCGTGTGTTCACCGTAGTAGAACATGGACGTCAGCGGCGCAAGGCCCAGCAATTCAATGGCATCCCGAAAGAACAGCCGGGCTTTCACGTCTACCCTTGTCGGTTCGCCCGGGTAGACCGTGAACTGATAACCACCGGTGAGACTGGGCCCATCGAGCAGCGCATAGACACGGATGTGGTCGCTGTTTTTGGCCGGGCGCTCCAACCAGAATTCCGTGAAGTCGGGGAACTCCTCCCCGGACGGCAAGCCCGTATCCACGGCAATACCCCGTGCCGAGAGACCAAATGCCGTATCTTTGCTCACCCCCCGGAAATAGCTCGCGCCAGCAAAGACAAGAAACTGGTTGGCAACATCCTTCCCGTCAAAGGGAAACGTCAGCTTGAGTCCAGCATATCCGAGATCCGCCGGAACACGTTTCCGCAACTCCGGGTCTTCCACATTGAAAAGGCCTTTATCAAACGCCTGGGAATGGACGCCTTCACTGTCCACAACATTGATACTGACCGGCCGGGTATAGAACTTTCCTGCCGGAATCAGCATCACCTGGAACCGGGACGATGCTTCTCGCCAAAGGCTTTTGCTCGGGTCAAACCGGATGGACTGATAATCGTCGTAGCTCAGATCCGCCATGAAGTCGGGAATGCGGGCAGGCGCCTCGTATGCCGAGCCTGCTTTCGACTTTGCTTTATCAACAACGTCCTGAAACTGGAATGCCTGAGCATGAAGGGGAAACAACGAGAACAATCCCAGAACCACCAGCCATACTTTCCCTGCGTGCATTGTTCCATCCTCGGTTCGCGGTTTGTCCTTTCAATGTAGCACCGCACCCGAGGGCTGCGACAAGTGACAAGTTGGTAAGCGAATCGAAAGGCTAGATCTGCATGCTCATGGTAAAGCGAACGTCTGGACGGTCGGGGATCGCAATGGCTTCCGTGGTGGTTGTCAGCACCCGGCCAAGGCTGACATCGGCGCTGAATTGCTGAGCGGTTACCCCCCAGGAAACCTCGCCCGAGGTGACATGGCCGGCCTGATGTTGCTGGAATGATTCATCTGGAACCCAGCCCCGGAGTACGGAAAGGCGAACACTGGACGAAACCCGGGGAAAGAACGGAAGGCCAAACTCCGGGCTGCTGCTGCCCAGGCGCAACCAGCCACCCTCTGCCACACTCAGTGACTGACCGTTGAAACCTGCCGTAAGACCGGCTCCGGCTACCCGAAGATGCTGCGAACCGGGTATATCCTCAGACGCCAGCTGGTACTGCCCGTCCACGTCCCAGTGCCAGGCAAGCAGCTCGCGATCCAGCGATGCCGTGAACACCATGCGCCCGAATTGTTCCTCGCGCTGGTTGCCTTCTGAGCCCGACGAGTTAGCCACTTCGGCTTCAATGCCTGTGACTGCCCGCAAACCGGTGTTCAGACTAAAGCCCCCGTACAGACTGTGGTGTCCATTGGCCTCCAGCCCCAGGCTGGAAATCTGATAGCTGGAGCGGTGCACCTCGTCGCTGCGACGCGTCCAGTATTGGTCCACAGAGGCGTAGTTGGCACGGCCAAGAAACTGATATCCATAGGAGGAGAACAGCGCACGGCGCCCTGTCACGATCAGGTTTCGGGTGCGGCCTTCCTTCTGAAAGCGAGCGCCATCTGCCCGGGACACCTCCTCATAGGCCGTGTTCCTGAGCTCCACATCCAGATGATTGCCCGCCAGCGGCAGACCATAACTGAACCCCAGCACCCGGCGCTCATTACCTACCCGGTAGGTTTTGGCGTCGCTGTATCGAACATCTGCCCGATGATTCGCCCAGAACAGGCCCTTCAACCCCAGGTTCAGGGCACCATCCCGGTGTTCGGCATCACGGTTGGTCCGCCCGGAGAACTGCATTCTGGAGCGCAGCCAGTGCTCCCGGGTCGCCTGCAAGGCATTCTGGGGCAGAAGGGCTTCCCGGGTGGTTTGGCTGGCATTGCCGGCGAGCGTCGACTCAGAGGCTGCCGCCGGCGGACAGTACGCGCCCGCCACGCACAAAAACAGTGCGGACAAGAGCTTCCAGCGGCCAGACGGTTTGGAGATCAGTTGCGGCACCTTGCGAAATCCGGGCAAATGTCAAAATCATGTAAATCCGTTAATGCGGTGCCACTTTAAAAGAATCCGGGTTATTGAACCACCCTGATCATCATAACTTTACAAATTTAATGTTTCGCTAAATCATGTCGTTAAATGCGCTATTGAAACGATTTTCTAGAGATATCAAGCGCTCTTCTTACATCGGAAACAGTCCACAGAATTACCGGAAATCAACACTCGGAAACGAAACCCTCCAACTCGCCATACAACTTGGTTACACTTGGCACGCTTTGTGGGTTACTAAAGCAAATCACCAGATTCCAGATTAAGGACGAACATCATGATCAAAAAGTGCCTCTTCCCGGTTGCCGGATACGGCACCCGTTTCCTTCCGGCCACCAAGGCCATGCCCAAGGAAATTCTGCCGATCGTTAACAAGCCTCTGGTGCAGTACGGGGTGGAGGAAGCCGCCGATGCTGGCATTCATGAGTTCGGCTTTGTCACTGGCCGCGGCAAACGCGCCATCGAGGATCATTTTGATATCAGTTACGAGCTGGAGCACCAGATTGCCGGTACCGGCAAGGAAGGCCTGCTTACCTCCATCCGGGATCTGATCAACAACAACTCTTTTGCCTTTACCCGTCAGAATGAAATGAAGGGGCTGGGCCACGCCATCCTGACTGGCCGCAACCTGGTGGGCGACAACCCGTTTGCGGTCGTGCTGGCAGATGACTTCTGCGTGGGCCCGGAAGATGGTGACGGCGTTCTGACCCAGATGGTCAAGCTGTATAACCAGTTCCGCTGCTCCATTGTGGCCATTGAAGAAGTACCGGAAGACGAAACCCATAAATACGGTGTGATTGCGGGCGAATCCATGAAGGATGGTCTCTACCGCATTACCGACATGGTGGAGAAACCGGCACCGGAAGACGCGCCCAGCAACCTGGCTATTATCGGCCGCTACATTCTTACCCCGGACATTTTCGACATTATCGAGCGCACACCGCCGGGCAAGAATGGTGAGGTTCAGATTACCGATGCCCTGCTGGAGCAGGCGAAGAATGGCTGTGTGCTGGCGTACCAGTTCAAGGGCCAGCGTTTTGACTGCGGCAGCATTGATGGCTTTGTAGAGGCCACCAACTACGTTTACGAGAACATCTACAAGAAAGAGAACTAAAAGCGGAATCCGGGGCGCCTAGCGCCCCAGCAACTGCAGAACCATGCGCCGGTTATCGTCTGTTGTCTTGCGGAACCGGCGCAGCAGTTCCGCCTCGCCGTCTGTCAGCTGAACCCGGCCGATTTCCTGCTCCAGCTCCTGCAGCGCTACCGAAAGATCATCACTGTTACTGAAGGCCAGGCCTGGCAGCTCCAGCTGGTCACCGTCTCCGGCCTCTTCCATATCGAGCAGCTGTTCAAGGGGCGTCTCGGTCCTGAGACACAGATCCAGCAATTCGGTAACCCCGGGAAAGCCCCGCTGGCGGCCATCTTCCGCCTCCCAGCTGCGCACCCGCGCCTCGTCTACACCGCAGATTTCAGCAATATCGGCCAAAGACAGCTGCCCCTGCTCCCTTACATGCCGCAGGCGCCTGTTGAACGATTGCAGGTAGCGCATGTCTCAATGCCCCTGAAAATTTGAGAAAAAGTGAATCAATTTGAAAATGTAGCGTACCTACAGCTTTGTGCACAATGTTCCTATACTGAAATCACAACAAACATACACGCAGGTAGCCCATGGTCAGGAACGCACTGGACACCGACATAGCATGGCAGCTGATTCTCAATGCCGCCAACCGCAGCAACATCACCTTGCCGGCGCCGGGCTCTGATCAACCCGCCCTGAAAATCAACGGTAAAAGCTGGGAGCTGGTACAACCCGCCAGCGACCAGGTGCACAGTCTGTTTTCTTTGTTCATGCCCCTGTGCCGGCCGCTGGAAGACGCCAACAGCATCCGGGTAATTGGCCAGCTCGGCCAGAGCCTGGATGGCCGCATCGCCACCGTGACCGGCTGTTCCCGGTTTATCAATGGCGACGACGGCATTACCCACCTGCACCGGATCCGTGCCCTGTGTGATGCGGTTGTAGTGGGCGCAGGTACCGCAAGCACAGACAACCCCCGACTGACCGTTCGCCGCGCACCCGGCCGGAACCCGGTACGGGTGGTTATCGACCGTCACGAACGGGTACCGGCAAGCCATCACCTGTTTACCGACAAAGCGGCCCCCACCCTGCACCTGGTTGCCGGGCACTATCAGCCGGGCCAGCAGCGCATAGAGCCCGGTGCCGTCACCCGGGTGCCCTGCCTGGGCAGCAGCAGCGACACGCAACCGGTCGACCCCAAGCATATTCTCGAGGTGTTACAGGACTTTGGCTTGCGCAAGATTTTTATCGAAGGCGGCGGCGTGACCGTGTCGTCGTTTCTGCGGGCCGGCCTGCTGGACCGGTTGCATGTGATGGTGGCGCCGATGATTATCGGCAGTGGCCGCCCGGCCTTTTCCCTGCCAGAGATTGACCAGCTTGATGAGGCCCTGCGACCGGAAGCTCAGCTGGTAAACCTGGGGAGCGATATGTTGTTTGACTTGTCTTTCTACCCGGACCGCAGCTGATCAACGCCCGGAAACCAGCACCAGGGCCCCGGGCAGGCTGGCCAGAAACACCATAGCACCATAACCCACACTCAGGGCCACACCCTGCTCCGCAGGCAGGCCGGCCAGCGGCCAGAGCAAAGCAGCGGCGCCCTCGCGAACGCCCCAACCGGAAATAGTGATAGGCACCGCCATCGCCAGCAAAAGCAACACACAGAGCCCGGCCAGCATCCAGGGGGACACGCCCTGCCCCAAGACATCCATATCCGCCGCCAGAAGCAGGAAGACCGCCAGGTAAGTATCCAGCACCAGCAGGGAGGTCAGGCACTGCAAGCAGGCATTGCGCCAGCCATAGAAAGCCTTCCGAAGATCTGCACCCAGGTTTCGCAAATAACTCCCTAGCCTGCTTCCATTTTTCCGGCGAAGCATGAAGGAGGCACCCACACCCGCCAACACCAGAGCCACCATGCCTGCTCCAGCGCTGAGTGACGTTCCAGCGTAAGCAGCCTGAAGTTCAAACCGGCCACTCAGCCACAGCGCCGCCATCGCCAGCACTGCCACCGGCAACAGCACCAACTGGCCAGACAAGCGCTCCAGCATCACAGCATGGATAATGGCCCTGGTGGCGTTGGCAGATAGCGGCTCACCCACCGGGGCGCGGGCGTGCCGCCAGGCACGGTTCACATCCCCCATCACGCCGCCCGGCAAAACCTGGTTCAGGAAGCCGGCGAGATAGTACTCACGCATTGCCACCGGATAGCTCAGGGAAACCCTGAGCCGGCGGGCGGTGAACCACCAACGCCAGGCGGACAACGCCACCTGTGCCACCGATACCGCCAGTATCAGGGAGATGAAAGGAACAGAAAGTCTGGCCAGGGACGCTCGCAACGCCCCGGTATCCAATAGCGACAACACCAGCCCGAGCAAAGCAAACGTAACCAGCCATCGAAGGATCAGGCGGGTGGCCATGCCAGCAAGTCCTCGTGTTGAACGGAAATTCGCAGCTCGCCGGCAGCCAGTTGCTGTTTGCGGGCATGGAGCCAGCGGTTGATTTCTGCCCCTGCCGAAGGCTGTTGTTCGCTCGCTGCCCGGGCCCAGCCCGTCATTAACAAAAGCGCCAGCTCCTGCTCGCCCGAATCCAGCTGCCAGGGGCTGGGCGCTACAGACACCTGGTAGCCAGTGGCCACCAGCAAGGCCCGCAGCCGGCGGGTGGCATCTGGCCCCAGTGCGGCACCGGTGCCCTTCTCGCCATGTTGATGCTGGTTGACCAGCGCCCGGAGCCTGTCGTCTGACGGGTGTTCAGGTGAAAGCTCAAAGCGCCCACTGTAGCTGAGCACAACATGAACAGCCGCATTGCGGGCAACCACGGCACTTACCAAAGCCTGCAACCATTCGTCACTGACCAGGTCAATCAATGCCGAAGCACAGACCAGGTCAGCATCTGCCGGCAGCTCATCCTGCATATTGCCTGCCGACAGGCTTTCTGTCCTTAAGCTTACCGATACGCCGGTACCCTGAACCCGCTCCGCCGCGGTGCCGGCCAGGCTGCCGTCGGGCTCGATAAGGGTCCAGTTCTGCGGCCCGGGCAGGCGGGGCGCAAGGTACACAGGGTTCGACCCCCGGCCAGTACCAACATCCACCAGTTGAAGGGGCCTGACGGTGTCCCGGGTGCGCTGATAACGATACTGGCGAACCTGTAGCCAGGCCGCCAGCTGGTCTGTGAGTTTCGGGTTTCTTGCCCTGTGATCCGCCGGCTCCCTGGCCCGCAGCCAGTGATCATCAAAGCGAGCAGGATCTGCATTTTGTTCGCTCTCAAGGCCAGCCAGGAAGTCCCCGGCGGTGTCTCGCCAGCGCCGTATCCTTGCCCGGCTTTCACGGGCTCCGGCTCTCAGGCGCGCCAGTTCGTCGGGGTTCTCAAGCAACCTCGCCAGAGCCTGCCCAAGTGCAGCAATGTCACCCGCCGGATACAGCTGCACACCCGAACGGGCACCGGTTTCCCTCAGTGCGCCACCATCGGAGCTGAGCACTGGCAGGCCGCAGGCCAGGGCCTCATCCACCACCATGCCATAACCTTCATACTCCGAGGGCAGCACAAACAGGTCTGCCTGCTGATAGGCATTCCACAGCCCGGTTTCCGAGACCTCACCGGTCAGTCGAATACAACCGGCCAACCCTGATGCATGTACCTGCGCCTTCACCTCCGCCGAATACATCGAATCTCTCTGATCGCTGCCAAGCAGGGTACAAAACCAGGCATCCGTTGCCTGCTCAGCCAGCGCCAGCACCAACTGGTGTTGGGCCTTGCGAAGGGACAAATGCCCCACACACAGGATCTGCACAGGATCTGATGGATCTCGGGCTGGCTCTGAGCATGTCGACAGAGCAAAGAATTCGTCATCAACGGCAGGCAAAGCTGCAGTAACCGAGGCGACCGGCACCCCATAATGAGCCAGCCTGCGGGCCGTGTAATAGCTGGTGGTGAACACCTTGCAAACACAAGCGAGAGCCCGGGTTTCGGCATCCTTAAGCCAGGCTTGTTCGGCGGCTGACAGCCCGCTTTCGTCTGCCAATGGGTGATGTACCAGCGCCATCAGCTTCAAACGCTTCCGGTGGCGCTCCAGCACCTCGGGCATTCCACCCATCGCCAAGCCGTCCAGAACAACGGATGCGCCCTCTGGCAACGCTTTCAAATAGCGGTCCATGGCATTGATGGCTGTGCCATCCGGCCGGGGGAACTCGCCCTCCAGCCCATCAAGGTGAACCTTCAATCCTGCGTCTGCCAGGGCCTCAGCAAGTTTGCGTACATACCGGTAGCCCCCGGTGTTCTGTTGAGGGTCTCCGGGCACCACAAACCAGAGTTCAGATACCGGCATGGTAGCTGGCCCAGGCAATATGGGATTCGCCCAGGGTTACTTTCAGGCTGACCACACCCTTACCGTCTTCGCCCAACCGGCCGGCATGGATGGCTGCGGCCATGCGATCAAACACCACCTTGGCCATGAACTCGGTGGTGGTGTTGCGTCCGGCAAGTTCGGGCAAGTCGTCCAGGTTCTTCATGTTAAATTCAGAAAGCACTTCTTTGAGCAGTTCCGAAGCCTGGCCGATGTCGACAATCAGATCATTGCTGTCGAGCACATGGCGCTCGAAGGTGACGTCTACCACATAGGTGGCACCGTGCAGCCCCTGGGCCGGGCCGAAAATATCTCCGTTAAAGCTGTGGGCGATCATCATGTGATCGCGAACGGTCAAACTGAACATCGGATTTTCCTTCTAGTAAACAATGCGATGACAAAGTGCATCGGCACCGGGCTTGAGTATATCGGCCGCCACCTTTGGAAGTGCTTCAAAACGCGACTCGCCGCTGATCAGAACATCCAGATCCGGGGCAGCCAATAACTCGAGGGCCAGCGCCAGCCGCCGGCGATGATCCCAGCGTGGGCGCCGTTCCGGCGGCAGCTGGCCAACCTGGCTGGATTTCAGCATCAGGCGCCCGGGATGGAAGGCCTGCCCCAAGGGTACCTGAACGGGCTGGTCTCCATACCAGCTGAGTTCAATTACCCGTGCCTCAGCCCCGGCCAGGGCCAATGCCGTCGCCAACCCCGCGGGTTCGCCGGACGCGTGGATCACAAGGTCACAATCGGCAATATCCGGTTCAGTGGAGAAAGCAAAGCCCAGCCGTTCGGCCACTGCCTGCCGTTGCCCGTTCGGGTCGATGGCCAGCAGTTCCACACCGGGAATCCGGCTAACCAACCATGCCACCAGCAGCCCCACCACACCCAGGCCAACCACCGCAATGCGATCCCCGACCGCCGGCTGGGCATCCCAAACGCCGTTGACTGCTGTTTCCATATTGGCGGCCAGTATCGCCCTGGCCGGCGGCACTGCGGCAGGCAGCGGAATAACGGCCTCGGCCGGCACAGAATAACGCCGCTGGTGCGGGTAAAGGCAGAACACCTTTTGGCCTTGCAAATCGGCTGGCCCGTTCAGCACCTCGCCAACACTGGCGTAGCCATACTTCACCGGCCCGGGAAAATCCCCTTCCTGAAACGGCGCCCGCATACGCTGGTGCTCGGTGACCGGCACCCGCTGGTTGTACACCAGAGATTCAGTCCCCCGGCTGATCGCCGAATAAAGGGCCTGAACCACCACCTGCCCGGAGCCTGGTTGAGAGCGCTCCGGCTCCGGAGCCGGCCGGAGTTCCGATGCCTGAAACCCGGTTATCCAGAAGGCTTCGTTCTTATTTAGTTGCATGAAGAGTCCATTTTCTGATTGGCTGCGTACGCAAAAACAGTATCCCCAAACTATAGTTACAAAACGGGGCCTTGCTCACGCCACTTACAGGCTATACGGACGCAACGGTGTATGGATTCCATCAGCACCACAACCACGCCCACATCCACCACAGCGAGAGACCTCGTTGCTGGGGGCTTTACGCTTTTCGTTTTGGCGTTAACCCTGCGACTGGCATTCAGCCTGCCCGCCGGCTTTCTTGCTCTCAGTGCTGTGCTCTATGCAGCCCAGAGCGCACTGATTCTTCGTTACTGGTCGGGGCGAAAGCCTTTTGGTTGGGCCAATCGGGCTACCCTCGCCCGTTCGGTTATTGTACTGACACTGATTGCCTGGGCGCCGTATCTCGGCGGGCAGCCGGCTCCGGCCCTCTGGACCTATGCACTGCTCAGCCTGGGAGCCCTGATTCTGGATGGCGTGGATGGCAAAGTCGCTCGCGCCACTGGCAGCCACAGCGAATTCGGTGCCCGTTTTGACATGGAACTCGACGCGCTGTTTATCCTCGGGCTGTGCCTTGCCTTACTGGCACTCGATAAAGCCGGCACCTGGGTGTTGGCCCTCGGCCTCATGCGTTACGCCTTTATTGCCGCCAGCCTTGGCTTTGGCTGGCTCAACGCCAACCTGCCAGACAGTTTTCGCCGCAAAACGGTTTGTGTCTGGCAGGTGGTTACCCTGATGGTCGCTGTTATTCCCATCATTCCACCGGTTTTTGCCAGCCTCACCCTCGGGCTTGCGCTTGTATTGCTTGCCTGGTCGTTTTTTGTGGACGTGCGCTGGCTCTATCAACGGAGACACAATCATGACTCTGCCAAACCTTAAAACAATCACCGCCTCTGCCCTTCTGCTCCTGCCGCTGGCCCTGCAAGCGGAGCCCGCTAAATTTGTGGTGGATGAAGAGCATTTCTCCATGAGTTTCGAAATCATGCACGTGGGCTATGCCCCGGTTATGGGCATGTTCCGGGACGTTGAAGGAGAGTTTGCATACGACGAGGAAACCGGAGAGCTCAGCTCAGGCAAACTGATGTTCAAAGCCGCCAGCGTGTTCACCAACCACGAAAAACGTGATGACCACGTGCGTAACAAGGACTTCCTGAACGCCGGAGCTCATCCCGACATCACCTTTGTGGTCACCGGCTTTGAAAAAACCGGAGACAACACCGGCACCGTAACCGGCGACCTGACCCTCCTGGGCCAGACCCGCCCCGTGGATATAGACGTCACCCTGAACAAAGCGGCCGAATACCCCTTCGGCCATGAGGAGTACACGCTGGGTATCAGCGCAGAAACCGTCATCAAGCGCAGCGACTGGGGTATGACCTACGGCGTCGACAACGGCATGGTGGGCGATGAAGTAACGCTGCGGTTCGGTTTTGAAGCTATTAAAGACGGTGGCTGGTTTTGATCATTGTGCGAATTGCTACCCCTCGGTTTTCGCTGCTTTATTTTTTAGTACCCTAACGATAGATTGATCAACCTTTCCCATACAGCTGGCCTGGTTCGATCATGTCTGACGCCCACAAATCCGATCTGCTGCTTGTTGTCGTTACCCTGTTCGCAGCATTCGGCTGGATGTTCTCCAAAGAAGCGGTGCTGATGATGCCACCGTTAATGTTCATGGCAGCCCGGTTTCTGATCGCAGGCAGTGTGCTGGCCCTGATCGCCCTGCCGTCACTCCTGCGCCTGAGCGCAGACCAGCTTGGCCGCGCCGTTGGCGTGGGCGCCGTGTTCGGCATCGCGATGACTTGCTGGATTATGGGCCTGTTCCACGCCGAGAGCATGGGCGAAGGTGCCTTTCTGACCAGCCTGGGTGTGGTGATTGTACCGGTACTGGCGCGACTGGTATTCGGCGAACCACAACCCATCAGCACCTGGCTGGCCATCCCCATCGCCGTCTCTGGCCTGGCATTGCTTTCCCTGGAAAACGGCTTCCGGCCAGACCCCGGGCAACTCTATTTCGTGGCCGCAGCGTTCATCTTCGCGCTGTATTTCACCCTGAATACCCGGGCCGCCAACCAGCGCACCGTGGTCAACAAGCGCGGCGAAACCATCCAGAAACAAAAGGTACCGGCATTACCGCTAACGGCCATGGCGTTGCTGACCGTGGGATTGGTTACCCTGGCTGAATCCGCCATCAGTGAGCCCTGGGCGCCCACCCTGACCAACCCGCCCCCCATGCTTTATGTATGGGTGCTGGCCAGCGCAGTCGTCGCCACTGCGGGGCGCTTTCTACTGCAAACCTATGCCCAGAGCCTTTCGATACACAGCCACGGAGTGGTGATACTGGTACTGGAACCGGTGTGGGTAGCACTGTTCGCCACCGCCTGGTTTGGCGAAAGCATGACCGCCCTGCAAATGGCCGGTTGCGGCCTGATCTTCGCAGCACTGCTGGTGAACCGCTGGGGTGCCCTGAGCCGCGCCATCAAAGGCCTGCTGAAAGCCAAAAATCAGCCTCAAAGAGGTTGACCAACCCCCGCGAAATCCGTATATTTCGTCTCCGTTGCGAGACAGGACCATAGCTCAGTTGGTTAGAGCGCTACCTTGACATGGTAGAGGTCCGCGGTTCGAATCCGCGTGGTCCTACCACTTTTCAATAAGTTACGTTGATTCTGCAAAAGCCTTGGCAAAATTTTGGCAATAAATTGGCAAAACGATTGCTCTATACAGTGTTGATTTCACGCCTTTTCAAGAATTCCGGGCAACTCATTCCTCCCCAATAAGTGGGATGCAGCTGTGGCGGGCGGGTGGTATGCTCAATAATCGCTCACCACAAAGGAATTGTTATGAGATTGGCAGCCTTTTTAATTCTGCTCCTGCCCTTGGTCGCATCTGCAGAGTCGCTAACTGAAACCTTCTGTGAGAAATCCAAGGCGAACGCTGCAGAGCTTCTGCCCCAACTACCTATTCACAAAGACGCGGCCACAATCTGGATTGGCTTCAGCGCGGCCATGCTCGATGGTAAATGCCATGTGCGCCACGAATACCTGGTTCGCAGCGAAAAGGTTGTGCGGATGACGGTAGAAGGAAGCGGTCAGGACGTAACGCCGGCCATGGTTGAGGGGTGGCTGAGAACTGGCGAGGCCCGGGATAAGGTCAAGGCTAGGATGCGAGACAAGTTGCGCCAGGATCTAGCCGATATGCTTATGGTGCCCGGCGTGGTTTTTATCGCCAGAGTGCACACGTCTGGGCCTCTGCAGCCATTCAACGTTGAGATTCGTACAGGCACTGCAAAATGATTGGCGCTATTGTTGGCGGATCACTGTTCCTGGTCATCATGGGCTATTTCGTGATGGAGATCTGTTTCCCGAAAACTTATCACTCCCTCGGTTTTTGGATGGTCTGCAGTTTCGGGATCATACCGGCCGGGTTTCTCGGCGTGCTGCTGGTGGTGAGCTTCCCTGCTCTGATCATTCTCTTCCTTATCGTGGCGTTTGCCGGTAAGTCATAGGCCTCCCTGAGATTCCAGCTTTTTGCCAATGGCAATGTGTATGCGGTTTCTCAGCGCCCTGAGCCGGTCCATTTCCCTGCGTTTATACTCTGGCGAACCTTCCATCCTTTGCACCTGCTGCATGGCCTTGCTGATATCTGACAGTTTGCTCTGTAGCCGGTTCAGCATAACCCTGTAGGCAAGTACCTGGCGGTTATCGGCGGCCAGCTTCCGGGCGGCCTCTACCTCTCCGAGTTTGGCGTACTCCATGATATCCGCATAAACCCGGTTGGCTTCCCGAAGCGATTCATAGAACACGGTGCCGTAGCGTGTGTATCTGGGCTCGTCGCTCAGGTTGCTGTAAAACCGCCTGACCGGCTGATTCTCATACCAGAAGTTGGACGGGCTGGTTTCGCCGTTCGCAGTCTTCCAGACTGTATCGGTAAGCCCGGCAGCCCAGGATCCGACGGCCCCGAGGTAGCCCTGAATCAGATGGTCTGCCTGAACGGGGCTAAGCCCCTCTCCGCCCCAAATCCCTGATACCGCGCCGGTCACGCGGCTTGCACCGACTGCCAGTGCGGTTGTGCTGGCCCTTCTCCGAAGATTCGGGCTTAGCCTGTCCATGCCCATGCTTTCTATCGGCCGGCCGGTGAAGGCATCGTAGTTGGCATACACGTCCAGTGCTGGCTGGAACATTTGAGGTATTGGGCTGAAGCTGAATGTGTCCATCAGCATGTGGCCAAGGCGCTGCGCAAAGAGCTCGCCGGTTGCCGTGTCGCTAACCGCCTGTTCTGTGAGTCGTTCGGCCAGGGTGGCCATGGCGCCCACTTCAAACGGCTTCGGTATGAAAATGGCGTGATCATCCGAAAGGCGGAGGAACCAGTAGGTGTCCTTTTGCCATTCTTCCAGCTTCTGGTATTCCTCGTCGTCCCGGTTGCTTAGGTACAGGGCGATTGAGGCCAGCGTGATTGCGCCGGTTACGCTCCAGAATCTGGCGGCAGCCTGCTTCTCGCTTGCTGACGCAGAGCCCATCACTGTCCGCAAGCCCGGCTTGACGCCGGACCGGTATATCTTATCCAGGCCCTGCAAACGGGCGTTCAGGAATGGTACAACGTCAATGAGCACTCGCATGGCCGGCCAGGCGCCGTATTGGCTGAAGTTCATCAGGTCGCGTGACTTGAATGCGGCGTACAGCTCGCCTCGGTCCTGGTTCTGCTCAAAGATCGCGGCCCGGTTCATGTTCTCGGTGAACTCGGTCATTTCGTTCCACTTGCGCCATAGCCCGGCAACGGCTCCCGGTATCATGCTTGGCTGTCTCAGGATATCCGCGCGGGCCAGGCCGCCGGTTATCTGTAGCCTGAGCTCATCGGCATTCTCGCCGTAGAGGTGGCCGAAGCTGAACGATCCGCCAGAGGCCATCATCCTGGCCCTAATCCGCGGGTCGCCGTAGGCCTTGCCGCCTTGAACCATATTCTTCAGGAAGTTCTTGGAAACCTCGCTGGTTGCGCTGGCTTGCATGGAGTCACGCAATAAGTTGGCAATCACGAACTGGGGCGTGGTGGTGGTGAAGTTGGTGAAGATCCGCTTGAACCCGCGCATTACCTTCATGGCCGAGCTGTTCATTCCGGGATGGGCCAGTGCGGTAACTGCCTTGAACACCATCGGGTCGTCGATTTCGTACCAGGTCTTCTGGCCGTCACGCAGGACGAAGGTGCTGTTTTCAGTATCCCGGTCAGACTCCCGCACCACCCTGGCAATGCCAAGCTCTTGCGCGTTATCCATGGCCTGCATCGCCGCCTGGTTCTTCAGGCTGGCCTGGAGCAGGTGGTAGAAGTTCATCATGGTGTTTTCAAGCAGGTCGTTCAGGTTCTGGGATCCGCCTTTCAGTTTTTTGTAGGCCTCCTGGCGTGTGATGCCCCCGGACGATTTCGGCCCGGTAAAGGTGCCGTCATTATCCGCCAGCCGGTAAAACGGAACGTAGAACTCATTGGCCCAGGTTTCGCGCTGCTCAGCGGTTATGATCCCGGTGTCTTCTGCGATACTCAGAACGTCGTCCCTGTATTGCTGGAACTCTCGGAAAACCTTGTCGTACAGAGCCAGTCTGCTCTGCCCGCTATCGGTGACTCCGCGGTTGAGCTGTGCCAGGGCCTCTACTTCCTGCGGCTCGAACAGGTTCTCTCGGCCCTCAGCCATCAGCCGGCGGGATCGGTTGCCGGCAATCCAGCCAAAGAAGCGCTCAATCTCGGCTGCCGTTCCAAGATCCTTAAGCAGGTCGTTTAGCCCCCGCTGGTCGCCAGGCTGCAGGTCGATAACCTTCTGTTGTCGGTTAAGCTGGATTCGGCCGGCGGTGAGCATCGTCTGTAGCGCACCAGAAGCAGCGCCGGACATTTGCGCCAGCACCCAGCTCGATGAGGCTGTGCTGCCTTCAACAACGTCCTTGCCGTGCACTGCCTCGTCTATGTCTTTGAGTGCTGCAAACCGGTCAACAATCCCCTGGCGCAGCTTGGTCTGCCAGCGGTCAGTGCGCTCTTTGATCCAGTCCTGCGCTCTTTCCTTTGGCGTGCGAGGGGCAATCTTTCCGAGAGCAGACCGCTGGTCATCGGTAAGATCGTCAAAGTGAGATGCTGCAGCGTCCAGGCGGTTGCCGGTTCGGCTGAACATAATATCCAGGTTGTTGGGGTCGAAGTCGCCGTTGTTGCCGGTGGCGGATTTAATCTGCTCGGGGAGGAAGGCGATCACTTCCTGCCGATCAGGGTAGATCACACCGTCATAACCAGCTTCTTTCAGTGCGCTCGTAAATGTACCGCTATAGGGTTGGTAGACCTTAAAACCGGAATCAGGCCCATACTCGAAAATGCTTTCATCGATCCCAAGGCGCTGCGCAATGGCCTCCTTGGAGGCGAAGTCAGACGGTGTAAACGGGTTCTGAATAGACACGTATACCGGCATTACATTTTTGCCGTAAGACGCTGCCGTTCTCTCGTTCGGAGAAAAGTACAAGCCCCGCCCGCGCATACCCCGGTCGTTACCCATGCCAGCCTTTGCGGGGTCGAATACGTCGAACTGTTCGTCCGTGCCGTGATACACCACCAGTGGCTCACCATTCTCATCCACCACCTTGCTGTCGCCAAACCAGTTTTGGAAAGCTTCGGTGTTCAGCTGAGAGGCCCTGGCAAATGGGGCAACATCGCTCTGTCCCTCACCACGAACAATATCTTCAGAGAAGTTGCGCAGCGGTGCGCGCTTGCCTCGCTGGAAGGCGCGGGCAACCAGGTCGATCCTGCTGCGCAAGTCGCTCTCTGATATGCCGGAGCGGATCCATCCGGCTTTCACCAGAAGGTTCTTGATCGCCATCTTGAGCCGGCGCCAGCCCCGGTGCATCCAGTTAACCTTGGTCTGAGCCAGGGTGCCAAGCATCTCTTCCGCGTACAGGCGGTTGGCCTGCTCTTCGTTCAGCTTGTGGCTGCGAACTACAGGCTCGTAATCCGCAACGGTCTTACTCCACAGATCGGCTAGGCCTTCGTTTTCCTGCGCCGCCTGCTGAATATCGCGGTAAAGCTGCTGACGATCCTCCGGCCTGAAGAATCCCAGGCCCTTGTGAACCAGGATTTCTTCCTGCAGCGCCTCTCGGACCTGACTTTCGCTATCGAAAGCAGTTCGGACGAGGTGAACGGTGTCTGTCGTGCTGACGTACTGCCCGGCGATGGTAGATCCGCTGTCTCTGGCGGGGTCGAACCCGGGGAGATCGGCGGCACTGGAATGTATCTTGATTCCGACATTGGCGGCTCCAGGGTAATCGCGTAAGAAACGATCCACTGTAGCCTGCACCCGTGCCTCGGACAATCCTTTGGTGGTTGCTCCGCGCTTGCGCATGAACATGGCCACATTGCCAGCATCATCTTCCCGGGTTTCGATTACCTCGAACAGATTGTCATAAGCCGCACGGATCTCTGGAATCTCGGCTGCCTCAGGATAGGGATAGCTGTCGCCATCCTGTAGGCCAAGGGCTTCCGAGGCTTTCCAGTAGTCTTCAGAAACGATGTTAGCAAGGTATTCGTTGCTGCCCCCCTGATCTTTCAGCTTCTCAATCACATAGCTTTCAAAAGCCCGGGCGGTCATCTCAACATCGGTTGACCAGTATGCCTTGGTGCGCATCCGGTCGAGCTTTCGGGAGCGCTCACGCAGCCGGATACGGCTTACGGTCTGTCGAATGTTGCGGAAAGCGTCAATAACTTCCGGGCGCGTAGCCTTGTCAGGTTCACCTCGCGTGGCGAATCGGTCGGCGGATTTTCCGCCTCGCTCACGGGCGAAGTAGTTATCCAGGGCATGAAACCATTCGTGTGCCAGTGAGCCTGCGCCGTCTTTTTTGGTCAGGTTAATGACAATCTGGTTCGGCTCATAGTGCGCTTTCGGAGCCGTCTTGCCGCCCTTGCCGCGCGCGCCAAAAGCCAGGCCTAGTTCGCCGTTCAGGGAAATTGCCTTGGCCGGAATGTTCAGGATGCCGGCCAGGTCCATCAGACCATCATAGGCTTCGTTCAAGTCCTGCTGGCGCCTGCCCTGTTCCACATAGTTACCGAACTGAACGCCACGGAATCCGAAGGTTTCAGAAAACGCTTCCGGTGTTACATCACCTCCGTTGCGGTGATCCTTGCCAACTCGAGGCGCATTGGATTCCTTGCGGTGATTGGGGATATGTTTCATTTTGGCAAGGATGCGCTCAAGGGCGTCCTTCTGGGTGCTCAGGTACTCTCTCGCTTCCTTGACGGAGCTGAAGCCCTCCTTGATTCGCACCACGTCTTTGCCGATCTTCTTGCCGATAAACACGTCGTTTCGGTCGTGTCGGCTGGTGTAGATGTCAAAGCGTGTGCTTTTTGGCTCCGCGCCTTTCGCGCCCAAAGACTCATGGAGCTTTCGGAACTGCGCAATAGCCTGTTCCTTGGTGTCTGCAGATACCAGGCGGCGAGGCATGTTGCCGAAGTCGTTGGTCTTAGCAATGCGCTCAATCTGCCATTTGTCGAAGCTGCCAGTCTTTCCCTCGTACATAGTGTAATGCACGTTGGCGAACCGAAGCCCCTTCAGGCTTTTTGCATGGCCAACTGCCGCGTATAGGTCAGCGCGATTGAACACGTTGCGATCAACCGCTTTGAATTGATCTTTCCGGGCATGCTCGCGCACATCGGCCACGTCAATATCGCCGTCAATCACCGACTCAGTGAAGTTGCGTAGCGCCTCCACCTGACGAGCCCAGCCTGACAATTTCCATCCTTTACGCGGTTTCGGTGGTACTTCGTCGCGGGCAGCATGGGCAAAGGCAACGGCATCAGAGTTAGCGCCAGAATCCAGCAACTTCTGGTAATCCGGCTCCGGCCAGGACTCGGACAGCGGCACGGCGGCCACATCCTTTTCCTTGGCTGCCGCCATCTTGCTGGCGTAATCCTTCCTTGCACCTTCAATCTTTTCGCCAAAGTCTTCGATTGGTGCAGCGGGCTGAACAGGCTCAGCCGGCTTGGATTCAGCCTGGTCCGCTTCGACCTTTCTGACGCTGACGCCATTGCGTTTCGCGCCCGCGATCTCAGAATGAGAGATAACGGTTTTGCCGTTGTCGCTGGATACCTCCACGCCGCTACCGTCAATCTGACCGACAGTGTATTCCCGTCCGCCTTTGGCATAGCCCGCGTCCCCGGTCAGCGTAATACGATCGCCCGTGGTGGCATCACCCAGCCAGGCCTCAACGGCCTCTTTCCGGCGCAGTTCAGCGGTACTCCTTCTCGATCTTTTCTGAGTCTGCTGCCGGGCCTCTGCCCCCTCTTCGAGCTTTAGCGGCTTGGTTAAATCCCCATCCGCCAGCCAGGTCTTGAACTCATCCATTGTCATGCGGGTAATGGGGCCAACCTTCCAGTCCTTGGTGTAGTTGTCCTTGTAGCCTTTGCGGGCCTGTACCTGGTTTTTGAAGCCCAGCAACACCTTGTGCTCATCAAACGAGCCGTCGGGGTTAACCTGGTCGACTATAAACACAGCATCGCTATCCAGATCCTGCCCTACGAACACGTCCACATGTTCGCCGTCAGCACCTTTGGTGCGCTTGAGGTAACCATAATGGTGAGCCATGGTGACAGACCATTCGTTGCCGTCTGGGTCTGTGCCGGACCGGATGGAGCCTCGCGGGTTCTCCAAGGTGATATCAAGGCCCTGAACGGTGACATGGCCCTTCTTGTAGTTGCCGGCTTCAATCTGGGGTTCGGTGGGGTTCTGATCCACTTCGGCAGCGGCTTGCTCTACTTGCTCTGCGGGGGTTGCTGATTCAGATTCAACGGCATCTTGCCTGGCGGCTGGCTCGGCCTCGGCGGGCGCATCAAACATGTTGCCCTGCCCTCGCGCTTCAGCCTGGTCAATCGGGCTGTTGCTGCCGGACAAAGTGAAGTCGCCCGCTTCGGCGTCGGCCTTCTCGCGCTGTTCAGCTTCGCGCTTTTGGCGGGCCTCGGTGTCGGCGGCTTCCTGGTTCTTGCGGGCCCGCTCTGCCAGTTGTTCCTCGGTCTGGGCTTCGAGGTCGAGTGGGGGTGTTGCGTCGGCTTGTTGCGCTGACGTCTGTCCGCCCACCTTCTCTACAATCCCTCTCTTAAAGAAGCTGGCAAAGGCTACGCCGTCAGTGTCGGCCTGCCCTTTCTTCATGGTTCCGAAGGGGGTGGTTGTGCCGTCTGGATTTACAGAAAGAACGAGGCCGGTCGCTAAAACCTCAAAGGTAAAGCCTGTGTCTTTATCGCGGTAGAATCCAGGCTCAATAGCCCCGGCTTCGGCAACATAGTCATCCCGCTCTTTCTGCTCTTTCTGTGCGCGCTCTTCTGCGGAGGCATCGGATTTTGCGCGTGCCTCTTCTGAGAACTCATCGTTCCGGTCTTGCTCACGGCGGCCCTTGGCCGCCTGGTCGATTTCTCTCGCCGCATCCAGGCTGATGGGTTTGCCGTCCAGTATGGATTTCTGGATCGCTCTGACGCCATCAAGGCCAATGTCATTTTCGCGCTTGAAGGCCTGCACCTTGGCAGACGAAGGAAATCTGCGGCGGCCACTCTCATCAAAGAGGTCGTCGTATTCAGGCGGTATCGTTTCACCGCCCTCGGTTACTCTTTGCTCTCCGGATTGCTGCCCGCCTTGCGCTGCATCCGCCTGCCGGACTGAATTGCTGCCGGGTCCTTCTCCTTCTTGCCCAGTTTCTCGATTGTCTCGCCCATCAGTTGGTACCCGGGGTGTGGGTGCTTGCGGGGTTTCGCCTTCGATTTGTCCACGCTGATTCTCCAGTGCATCCTGTGGTCTTGCCATTTCCCCGAACATATCCGGGCCTGGCGATGTTTCCAGGGCGGTGCTGATATAGCCCTGCAGTGCATTCACAATAGTATCTTTTGCCCGAATCCGCCCGTAGTTTGCGCCGTGGTAGAACAGATGCAGGATCTGCACGGCCATCTGATCCGCCTCACCTGCGAACGCATCCACTTGGGAGGCGAGATCCTTGAGGCTTCGGCCCTCTTGCCGTGATTTCCGGATCATGTTCACGGCACCTACCAGGGCATCGTTAATATCCATGTCCGGGTTGATAGAGCCTTCGTTGGCTCGTTCGCGCATGAGGGCCCAGCGGCCAGCAACTTCAATCAGTGCATCACCGAGGGTTTTCAGGTCGCTGTCTGTGGCCTCTACAAGTTCTCGGGTTAGGTTCTGGTCGGAATATGCTCGCTCCACCAGGGCCCCCTCAATTCGCTTCTTCCCTGCTGCGGTCAGAAGGCCGTCCCGGTCTCTCAGGTCTGTTTTTCGGCTATCGCCGGCAATGGCGGCAAGGGCTGCGCGCACAAACTCGACGTTACCTGATCCTGTCGGACTGCCTGGATTAAGCGCTGCCAGAACGTCTCCCGTGATTCGCCGGGCATCGGTCTGCGCTTGCTCCGATGGGGATAGATCTGCAGATAGCCGTTCGTTTGATGCGGCGCCGGGGTCTGCAATGCCTTCCAGTTGGGCGCCATCGAAAAGTCGAACAAGCACGGGCTTTGATTTGGCTTGAATCGCGGCAGGATCAATCCCTAGAGCTTGAGCGTCGTCCATCATGGCCCGGCGATAGGCGTCGGCTCGACCTCGGCTGTAGGCCTCCTGAAGGCCAGCTGTGCGCCCATTGTTCAGGGCAATCAAGCCGTCGCGGCCGTAGTCCTGATTCTGGGTGCCATCCGCTCGGTGTGAGGCTTTCAGTTGATCCGCTTCTACCACGGCGTATTGAGCGCGAATCTTCCGCGTGCCTCCCCGGCCATCAGCCATGGTGATGGTTTCCGGTCGACCAACGTCGGTTTCCGGGACGAGATCAACCTGGCCTTGCGCGAACACCATTGGCGCGCCTGCGTCTGGCGTTTTGCTGACGGACACTTGGTCGTAATCCGGGTTATTGGCGATATCATTCATTTGCTGAATGTACCCGGGGTCTGATCTGTCACGGTTCTGAAGAACGGGCGCCTTTGGCTTGTTTCGCTCTACGATCTGCTGCAGCCTTCTCCTGGCTTCGCTTATGTCCCGCCCTTGTGCTGCGATATCAGAGCCTTCCAAGGTAGCCTCAAAGCGGTTGTCGCCAAAGCGGGTAACGCGAACACCGTCCTGATCGTAGACAATGCTTTGGTCTTGCTCCGTTCCAACTTGTTCGGATAGGGGCGCTGCCCGCGCCTCGGGCTCCGGATCTGGTGCGCGGGGAACTTCTGCCAGGTTTCGGCCCATTCGGGAAATGCTCGGCGGCTGATTCTGTGCTTGCTCATAGCGCTGCCCGATGTTGTCCAGCGGGTCATCGAATGCCGGCTCTTGAGGCGCCGCGGGCTGTCCTTGCTGCGTTTCCGACTGAGACCCCGGCTCCATTGTTGGCCCTGGGTCTGATTGCTGCTGATCCTGGCCGCCCTGCCTGTCCGCACCTTGCTCCGGGGTTTCCGTTTGCGGGTTTTCGCTGGAGCCACTGAATGAGCCGGCCGCGCCCACTGCGCCACCCATCAGGCCGCCAGCGCCTGTCCCGGCTACCATTTCGTTGGCCATTTCGGACAAGCTTATTGGTCGACCAAGATTGTCCTGCAGTGCGCTTTGCTTTGCGTATGATTCAACGCCGGTCTGCGCCAGTTCGGTGACGGCGCCTTCCAGCGCACCCTTGCCGGTCTCCTTTAGTAAGCGCTCGGATAGCCTGCCAGTTACAGCGTCACCTACGAATTTATTGAAACCCACACCAAGGATTGCGCCTACCACCCCGGCCTTGGCTCCAGCACCCTCCGAGGCTTTCTCGGCCACCATTGCTCGGGCTTCCGTCTCACTCTTGCCAGCCTCAATAAGATCCTGAAAGTACGGGGAGTTCTGCAGTTCTTCGATGGGCGCCTGCATAATGGCGCTTTCAACTTCTTCGCCCACCATTGCGCCAATTGTCGCGCCTTCCATGGTAGAGCCAGCGGTTGCGGCGGCGGCTGTTGCTGCGCCTCGGCCTGCCCCTAGCGCCATAGCGCCACGACCGGCTAAGCCGGCTGCGCCTATGCCTGGGGTCATCATGGGCAGTGATTGAACGATGGTTCCCATCCAGGTCCGGGGGTTTGTTGCCCCTTCGCCTAAGGAGAAATCGTCTTCAACGAAGCGCTCTTGGTTGGCCTCTCTCTGGGCATCTGACAGCTGGCGCTCCCAGTATTCTGTGGTTTCCTGTCCTAGCTTCTCCATGCCCTCGGAGCCAAATAGCCAGCCAGCTCCCTTCACGAGCTGCCCGGATCCCATTCCGAAAGAAGACCATGCGTCAGATAGCAGGCCTGGCCCGCTATCTTCTTCCTCCTGAGCGGGCTCAGGTTCCGGGCTCGGCATCCGAAGGCCTGGCGTTGTGGTCCGGATGTACCGACTTTCAGCCTCGCTCTGCTGTTGCGAAAGGTCGTTGTATAGATCAGACAGTCTGCCCATGAAATCGGCCCTTACAAAAATTGGTTAATGAAGCGCTCACCATAACGTTGCTGTAGCCGCTCAATATCTGCGGGGCTTAAGCGCTTAACGGCTTCCGGGTTGTTGGTCAGGAACTGGCGAATGTTGCCTTGGTGGGGCTCCCTTTCCCCTCTGGCAATTTGGCTAAGCTCTCGGACTGACTGGTTAATGTTCGTGGCGGCTCTTCGGTCAAGCGCCTGTCCAACGCTGCGCGCCCCGGACTCAATCATTGGGCCCAGCTGGCGCTCCAGTAGTGGGCCATCGTTACCTGGCATTTGAAGCCCGGCCGGGGCACTTGATGGCTGCGGATTAGCCGGCGTTACTTCCTCCTGAGGCGGGGCGAGACCTTGAGGCTGTGTCTGTTGCTGAGGCTGTTGCTGAGGCTGTTGTAGCCCTGTCGCCTGTGGCTGCACCTGTTGCTGAGCGCTCGGGGCTGGATCGCCTGCCGGGGCTGGCTGACCGGCTCCGCCAGTGTTCCACATCTCTTCAATTTGCCGGACAACGGTGTACGGCACTCTCGGATTGTTCTTGAGATCCTGCAGCTCGCGCGCTCGCTCTTCGGGAGGTATGTTCTGAGCTTCTTGGATCAGTGCATCGAAACCCTGTTGAGGCATGGACGCGCCAAGCAACTTGTTCAGCTCTTGCTCGTTGGCCTGAATGCGCATCCGGATATCACTTAACAGGGCATCTTTGTTGTCAGGCGTAACCGTTTCTTCTGTCCCGCCAAGGAAAATGCTCAGGCCGTCACTTTCGCCGGTCTGTATTTGGCGCTCCATGCGCCAGAGGTGATCGACTTCAGATTGCAGGCGCTTGGCGTAAACCTCTTGTTGTGGGGAGAGGCTGGGGTCTTTGCCTTTTCTCTGTTCCGGCGTCCGGAAATCACCCATGGCCTCGCCGGTTTCCGGGTTGACCAACTGACCGTTGATATTGATGCCCTTGGTGCGCTCCGGGGTTTTGCCGGTAAGCAGTGCGTACATCTTTGCGGCTCGCTCCTTGCCGCCGGGGGCGCCAGCAAATCCGTTTCGGATCATTCGGATACCCTGGACGGTGTTTACCAGGTTCTCCACCGGCACCTGCCTTACTTCATCGTCGCCGTCGTCAACGGTGCCGCGATTGGCGGTGAGTGGTTGCCGGTCGCGGGTTCCATCTTCACGCTCTACGTCCAGATCGAAGCTCATGGTCCCGGGCTTTGCCCCGGGAAGGCCGGCTGCAATTCTTTTCTTGCCGCCACTGCCGCGATTGATCAGAGGCTCAAATCCGGCGTTTATTGAGTAAAGAGCCTCTTCACTGTTGAAGTCGAGAGGGTCCTCTGGGTCAACAACCCTTTCCGCAATACCTATCGTTTGATCTATGGCGGGGTTAAGTGGCACCTGATAAATAGGGTTTTCTTCCAGAAACGTCCGCTCTTCATTCGCAAGCGGAATATCATTTATGATCTTCCCGTAAATCATCGTGGCCGTTTCTTTCTTCTGCGCCTGGTCGTACTGGTCCTTCTGCATCTGGAAGGACTCTTCGCGCATTTGCAGGCCGCGCTCGGCTCGCTCGTTCTGCTTCTGCTGGTTCTGATAGTTGTTCATCAGGCCGAAGCCTTGGGCAAAGCCGCTGGCCAGCCCTCGTGTGTCCAGTGCCATAATCCTGCCCCTTAAAAGAGTTCTGACGCGATGTAGCCAACGCCGGCGCCAATGGCCGCGCCAACCGGTCCGCCGGCCATCATGCCGATGCCTGCGCCCATACCTATTCCGCTCATCTTCTGGCTGCGCTCTGCCTGATCCATGGCGTCTTCTGCCTGTTTCTGGCGCTGCTGCTGGCCGGCCAGGTCACCCAGCCCCTGCATGGCCTCGCCCTCCATCTGGCGGCGTAGGCCTAATAGTCCGTAGCTCATTGCGTCACCTCGTTCGGAATGTTGGAAAGGCCCATGCCACCGGCCAGAATGGACTGCTGACGGTCCAGTGCGGATATGCGGGCTTCATTGCTGGCGCTGACCATGGCCGCTTTTCGGTTCAGGTCGTTGGCCCGGCTGTTTGCGGCCTGCTGGTCTGCGTTCTGAACAATGCCGTAGGCCTGGCGCTGCTGGTCTACGCCTCGGCTGGCGTTGTCGTAGGCAAGGCCCATGGAAGAACTGGCCTGTTGTGCCGCTTCCCATGGCGCGCTGGTGCTGGTGGCATCATCGGCCAGGCGGGTCACGTAAGGTGCGAACCGGTTTTTCCAGTCTTGCCACTGGGCCCGGCTCAGTTGGCCGAAGAGTTCTGACGCGCCTTGGTCGCCTCGGAATGCCTGGCTCGGGTCCACCAACTGTGTGCGGCTGGTGGTGTCGTACAGGCCCATCTGATTCTCCGCCATAAGGCGGTCTATGATGTTTTTGAAAGCCATTGATCAATCCCCCCCCTTAAAATCCGGTCATCGGGTTGTAGTTATTGGGACCGGTATTTAATCCGAGGCCTGCACTGTATGGCTCCGAAGGTATGTTCAGGCCTGTGGTTTGTGAGGGCGTAGATCCACCGCCCATGCCGTAAGCCGCACCGGCACCGGCCAGGTTGCCCAAAAGCTGAAGGTTGGCCGCTCGCCGGTTAAAGCTGTTCTGGGCGCTGTTAATGGCATCCGAGGCTGAGGCTTGCGCCACGCTGGATAAGCCGGCCTGCGCCGTGCCTGACTGGCCTTGCCCTATTGCCACGATGTTTTGTAGCCCTCGGATCTTCTGGCTGTCCTGCTCGAACTGGGCCCGCCCTGCCTGCTCTCCGCCAGCGTTGGCTACGTCCTGGCCAATGCCGTACATTTCACTCTGGAACCGGCCGCTGTTGGGGTTGATCCCGCCCTGGCCAAGGCCGCGCGCTGCCTGCTGGCCTGCCTGGCTTTGCGCCTGGTTCTGGGCCTGAAACGTTCGCCCCCGGATGTACGACATGTTTTCTGCAGAATCCATCTGCTCGACATACTGCATGTATTCGTTCTCAAGGGGTGCAAGCTCTTGCTGGGCAAAGTTCCACTTCTCAGCCGCCACCTGTGCCAGGTATTTCTGCTGAGGAGTGTCTTTTACCTTGTTGTCTCCGCCACCGCCGCTCATATCAGCCTCCTGGTGTATCTGTTTCCGGTGCGTTGCCAGTGTTTTAAAGCCCGGCGGTATCCGGGTCTGGTTGATTCGATTTCTACCGCTTCGGCGCCTATGTCTCTGGCCATGACTTCAACCAACGGCATGTACCGGGCAAGTAGGCCGCCGCCCACGCCGTAGGCAATCCATAGGAGCACGACCGGGTGCTGTCGATAGATGGGAAGAAGGATAAAAAAGCCCTCCGGCACCAGAAACAGGAATGCTTCGCTGGCCGTGAGCCGTTGGTAAATCAGGTCGAAGTCGTCGGTGCCCGCCTTTTCCTGCACCACATTCAGGCCGGGCAATATGCGCGGCCACACGTCCGGCACCGCTTCGGCGGGGATCATTGCCACCTTGCTTTTCAGGTCAGCGGGCATGGCTGGCTCCTGCTGGTCAATTTCACCAACAGTTTACCAGCTTGTAGTCGATTTGGCTTTTAGCTGTGCGCTTTTCAGTCAATCCAGAATGAAAGGCGCGAGAGTTGGGATGGGGTTGGCATTGGGTCCTGGTGCCGGAACTCTTCGGCCTTCCGGTGAAGCAATGCCGCTCGGGCCGCTCGCTTCTCCATGACCTCCATGTACACGCCAAGCAGTTGCGGGCCAGTAAGGTCAATGAATGTGTTGTCGGCCCGCTTCCAGGTAATCGTGCCGTCTTCGTTTTTTGGGATGTCGTCGAAGAAATTGTAGGCATCGCTCATGCGTCGCTCGGAGCGGTCGTCCGCATCGAATGCGCCACGCGCGGTTTCAACCGGTGCCCCTTCGTGGGCGTCGCGCCAGCGCTTGATCTGGGCCCAGGTCGCAGGCCGGTTATCCGGGTTAAGTTGCAGCGATAGCTTCAATGGTCACCTCCTCAGATAAATACGGAACTGCCGAAAATACAAGGGTATATAGACCTGGGAGATCTGTGTCAAACTCAACAATCCCGTCATTAACTACATCTTGCTGGCCATCCCACCGTGTGACCGTCGTGTTGACAGGGATGTTGCTAATAGTTAAAACATCCAACCCATCAGCAATGATTTGTAGTTTATCTTTCTGAAAAGCAAATGATTGTTTTGCAAGAACTTTGCCATCAGCTACATACAGGTCATCACCAGGATCGTCACTGTAAGTCAATAGTGCTGCTGTTGGCGAGAAATCTGCAGGATCGACAGATTGTAATTCGCCGCTGCCTTTCACGATCACATAGCCTGTCGATGGCTCATATACTACATAATTGTAGAGAGTCATCTTTTTACTCCTAATGCGGTTGCAAAAACCTTTCTGCAGGCGGAACTGCCGGCATCTCCCTTATATTGCACCTTTATACTAACCCCTGTATTTGGAAATGACAGTTTGGTAGACGCACCGACAGTACGGTATCTTGTGCCTTGTTTGGAGCCACTTCCGCGAACAACACCGGCGACTACAAGTCGTAAATAACCGTTGCCATCCGCCTCACCGGCAGTTCCGCCTTGCAATTCTCCGCCCCAAGTCAATAGCGCATCAATATTGCCAGTAGTTTCGGTATAATAAGTAAAAGATATTACATCTACCCAATCAGTGGCACCTGTACGACTGCCGTCAGTTTGCGCCTGCAGCAGTGTTACGGCATTCCCCCTGATCTGCAGCGTATCGACATAGGCATCCCCGGTGTAGATCTTGGTGCCGTCAATCCAGGTGAAGCCAGGCTTTACCCAGTTGTCGGTAAGGCTCTTTGCGTTGTTGCCGTTCAGGGCCCACGTACGTACCGATGATGCTGCAGAGCCTGAGACCCTCGCCGTGTCATAGGCTGTATTCGTTGCGGTCCTGTCGGCGTCCGTAGGTGGCTTGGTGCCTGTGATCTCTGTATAGGCAACGGCATCTCTGTAAGCCAGGTCGCCCACGCCTCCAATCTGCACCGAATCCGCTATGTAGCCGGTCTTCATTTCCACATGGCCGCGAAACGTTGCGTTGTTGGCTTCGAACTGGCCGTTTGGGTGGAGCAGCCATCCATCCAGCCCCGTTGCAAAATTGGTGGACTGCGCAATACCGGTGAACGTGGCAGCCTCAGCTACGCTCAGATTATCCACGTCGATATAGTCAGCCTTGAGAAGCCCTCCCACAGTAGTAATGGGCGTTACCCCATCACTGGCCACCAGCTTGCCAAAGGTCACCGGCCCAAGCTTACCCTCCTGGATCGCGCCATCCCGAATGATTGCGGTATCGAGAACCACCGTTGGCGTGCCGTTTATGTCCTGAACCACCATCGGGTACACGGGATCATCGGCCGGGCCGGTACGCAGGGCGAACCGATCCGCGTGCAGGATAAGGGTTTCATCTGGTGCGCCCAGGGTGGCCGGGGCATCGTTAAGGTTGTTGGTCAGGGTTTCGAGCAGGTAGGCCACGTCCTGAAGTGCCTGGCCAGCGGTGCCAGCTGTAGCGTTGGTTGGGCCTTCCACGTCGGCGGTTGAGACGAATGTGATCCAGTAGTAATAGGTCTTGGGTTCGGCGTCCGCCCGCACGTTGTCCGTGAAGAATGCGCCGGCTTCCGCCCCTACTTTTACCGCGTTGGCAAAATTATCCTCTTCGGCCCGGTAGATGTTTGTGTAGGCGTGATTTCCGTACAGAGTGCCAGGTATATCCCAGACCAAGGAGATCAGTCCGTTAAATCCTCCAGAAACGCCAAGGCCCGACGGTGGTGGCGGTGTTGCCATGTCCGGCTGGGCTAACTCCGGCAGGCTGGCCTCAAGGTTGTTAATATTGATACTGCCGGCCCCGCTCCTGGCTCTGGCAAGCCCGAGGTCTACTAGATCCCTGATGGTCAATTTCCGGTCTCTTGGATCACCACGAACGCCCTCGCCCACTTCCAGAATTTCGGTAATGGCCGATATCAGCGGCTTTATTTCGCGGTCAATCCGCGGCGAAACAGGCGGCAGTGAGCGTCTGCGCTTCACCATCAGATCAGTTCTCCGGGTGTGGTGGCAACTTGGATTGAGGCGGTTTCCTGGGTGCCTTCCATTTCAATCTCCCAATCTCTCAGCAGAGCAAAGCCGGCCGGCAATCGGAACATGGAGGCAGACTGAACGTCGTGTTCATAGATCACAGCACCGTCTGCGTAAAGTCTCATGGTCACCGGGTAGCCGTAGGCTATCACCTTGGCGCAGGTGAAGCTGGCACTGCCTGGTGGTATCTCGTGGATCTTGGAGCGCCAGGTGTAGGTTTGTGCGGCGCCGCCTTCCCACGTCACGATGCTGTTACCCTGAATCAGGTACAGGGTGTCACTGAGCAGGTCGTAATACCCGCCCTCGGCGGTAATGTCGTGGAACTCAAGGCCTTTGCCCGGGGTGAAGGTGAAGCAGCCGCCATCGTAGAACGCGAGATACATGCCGTCGTACCGGTAGGCATGGATGGTTTCAGGTTTCAGCGCCTGCCATTGCTCCCGGGTGAGGACCTGGCTAGTGACTACCTGGGCCTCCGATCCGCCCACGGCAATCAGGCCGTCAAAGCTGGCGTACAGTGCGTAGCCGCCCATATCCACCACGGAGCGCTTGGAAACCCCGGGCTGATTTACGTCCAGCTCCATCTGGGCCATGGCTTCAGGCGTGTGACCAGTAACGATCCACGGCTTCCCTTCAGTGACCACCAGAAGGCCGGCGCTGATCGCGGCAATGCCTACGATATTTTCCTGAAACGCCAGCCGATAACCTACGGGCCAGGCGTGCGGCAAGTACGGTTCACAGAAGCACAACGTGTTGTCGAAGAAGCCAGCCAGTATGCCGTTTGGAAGAGCAGTCAGTCCGCGCATTGCCGGGTTTGGGGCGTCCCAGGTCAGGCTTGGCAGGGAAAGGCCCAAGCTCTCTGAGTCTACGCTGTCCAGGTAGGATGCCGTCGAAGGTGCAAGTTCGGCGACCAACTGGTAATCGCCGTTGGCCTCCACCCGGTATAGCCGCTTCTTGGCAATGTCGTAGTCTCCGGACACCAGGGCCGGCAGTCCTACCACAACATCACCGCCGTCATCCCAGCGCAGAATGCTGGCCGAAGACGGGCTTTGTGGCCCTTCCTCGCCAAAGCTGGAAACGAAGGTAACCACATAAGCGGTTTCAACGGCCGTGTCCGGCGCAGTGCCGCGGTTGGCGGACGGGGTGACGGTAGGGACGCTGGCCGGCGCAGGAATGCCCAGCTCTAGCCAGTCAGACGGGTAGGGCTCGGCGCCACCGGTAGCCAGCGAAAGCGTTGTCATCTTGGGCGTGCCCTGCCCGGTCCAGTACACCCGGGCATAGGCGTCATCGGCAATCGGTGAGCGCACCACATCAATGTCATACTGCGCACCCCACGAGAACCAGAAGCCCTCGCCATTATTGCCCGCGTTGTATTTGTACAGGTTGGCCGGGTTAATGGTGGCTGGCAGGTCAGTCTGCACGCCCACCCCATTGCGCGGCTTCAGCGTACCGCGGCGCAGATCCACGTTCTTGGCAATCTGGGCAGCGTTATCTGGCAGCAGTCGAGCGTCCAGGATGGGGATCTCCCCCTGGAAATTGGCGATAGCGAGTTTCATGGGGCCTCGTTGAGTTGAGGTTAGAAAAGGCGCTTAAAAGGATTAACAATAAAAGTCATGCCAGCGCGGCGCTGGCGCTTTGGCTCGTCTGGCAGCAACTTGAAGCCTATCCGATATTCCCCGTTACCGACGTAATAATACAGGCCGGTGTAGAGCCTCCACCCTTTGCGGGCATAGACAAACTGCCACCCGGGGTATCCGTTATCCACCTTGATGTCGCCTTTGTGGCGCACATAGTCGCACTCTGACTGGCTTACGCTGAACAGGCGCGACTGGGTCAGGCCGTTGGCCGGGTTTCGGACCGCCAGCCAGTACCAGTTCGACGGAAACTTGCCGGCCCAACGAACCAGTGGGTTATATGCCCTCTTGGTCAAATAGGCGTGGTTCCCCCGGATGCCATAGTCTGGGTTATCCCACCAAGCGGCCCACCAAGGCAGGTGGTTATCCCGGGCAAAAGGTAGGGCCAGGGTCACAGCCACCGGTCCGGATAGAACGATCAGAACCCTGGCAAGTGCCAGGGGCAGATCGATGAAGACGAACCAGATGGCGGGCCTAATCATACTGTGTTGACCAATCCAGCTCATGAATGTCGATCTGCTCATCGACAATCTGACCGACGTAAAGAGACTCGAGAGCAATCAGTTCAGACCGGCGCTGACCGATAGCGCGAAGAGCCGCCTTCACGTCTGCGACAGGGTGATCCTGGTGGAACTGGTTGTCTGAGTCCTTCCATGCAGAAAACACGGTCAGCTGGCCGTCGTCGGCAGCCAGAACGGCCTCCTGCAGAGCCTGTCGATTGCCCGGGTCACCGGCGTACCGAACGCCATTGAGGGTGACACCCTGGCTCTCGGCCGCTTTCCGTTGGGCCCGAACCAGCGGCTCAACCATGGACCGCCGGTAATCCAGTAGCTTGGTTGCACTGAAAAACCCGGTATCCTCGGATTCCGTGGTGCCAAACCGAACATAGATACTGGCATCGTGCCCGCTCAAACCGGCCGAGGCGATTTCTGCCAGCCGGGTCTCCTGCTCGGCAGTCAGTACCAGAGGCTCCACGGACAGCCCCGTGATATGCCCGTGTGTAGCCGCCAGCCGCTCGTAGAACCGGCGGTCATCCGTGTACTGCACGCGCTCAACGCCAGCATCGGAAAACGATACCCGGAACTGAAAGGGGGTCATGTTGTCTTTGATCATTGCAAGGTCCTCACGATGATGAATCGCTCGTTGGTGGTGAATCGTATTCGGTGGGTTTTCAAGCAAGCGTCCCGTACAAACTTTCTGCACTGGGCGTTGCCGGCGTAGCTGTACCAACTTGTCAGTGACTGCAGCACTTCGTTTTTCGTGATCAGGTTTAGTGAAAGCTTCCGGTCAAATGCTTTGAGCCTTCGTATAAAGATCGACTTGGCACGAGACGTCAGGGTGATAGCTGCCGGCGCTATCCGGTAGCCAAGGGTCTCAATCCCCAGATGCAGCGGCCGTATAAAGCACTTCCGGTCCGGAAAGGTCAGGTGCAGAACGTCCCTGCCGAAAGCCCGGATGCACCCCAGCACATCGCCTGCCGCTGCCTTGCCGTCAACCATGGCAATCAGGTCATCGGCATAGCGCACGTAATACCGAACACCAAGGGTGCGCTTGATGTAGTGATCCATCTCGTTCATCAGTACGTTGGCTAGCAGTTGGGAGGTAAGGTTGCCCAGCGGCAAGCCTTTGTCGTTGGGCGAGCTGTCCACGATCCTGAACAGCAAATCCGTGGTTGTCTTGCAAAACACCTTGCGGCGCACAATGTCCTTCACCACTTCCCGGTCAATGCTGTAAAAGAACTTCTGAACGTCGGCCTTCACGATCCAAGGTGTTTCGTAGTTGATCGAGGCGGCCCGCTCAAAACGGTGAACTCTCAAAACTGCCGCCTGATTACCTTTCCCTCGAATGCAGGCGTAGCTGTCAAAAATAAACTTGGGCTCGTAGAAATCCCGAAGTACATTGTTAACCGCGTGCTGCACGATTTTGTCTTTGTATTTCGGCGCGTAGATCACCCGCTCCTTGGGCTCAAATACCGAAAACTCGATGTAGTCGCTGGGCCGGTATTCGCCAGAAATCACCAACTGGCGCAAGGCTTCAAGGTTTTCTGTTTCGTTGCGAGCAAACCGCACAGCCCCGGGCTTGTACTTCGGGCTTCCTCGCTGGGTTTTCTGGTATGCATCAAAGAAGTTTGCCGGGGAGACAATCCTTTCGAACATTTCAATCCTTGCGGGCAAAAGGTCGAGGACGCCAATGCAGGGAGTGACGCCCTCTTTCGGTTTTCTGCCTACCAGTGGCCTGGCGCAGCAGGCAAGATCCCCCTTGCAGTGTGTTTAAACACGCATCTCCCCCTGGAAGCCGTAACCGCCAGGGTGGAAAAACAGCAGGGCAGGGGCGCCAACCGTTGTTGCTATTGGCATTCGAACCGGTATTGCGATTGAAGTTCGCGAGGTCATTGTTGCCACGGTTGACGCGATTAGCGGAGGTTACGGATCTTGCCTTGGTTTTCCGGTGGCTCTCATGAAGCCCACCAGAAGCTTCTTGATTTCAGTCAGCTTGAGGTCCACTTGCTCAAAGAATCCGGCGCTAATGTATTTCTCTTTTCGCGCCAGTCTGAACATCGACGTGAGCTTGGTCAGTCGTGCCGCCGCCTCCTGTGTCGCCACCCTCCTCCGGCTCGGCACTTCCTTGGCTACCGAGATAGCTTCCAGCAAGTCGATGAATCCATTCTTGATCTGAAGGCAAAGGCCATACTTCTCGGCCTTCGGGTAGTTTTTGAAGGACGGGTACACCTGGAAAAACAGGGATTCCGTCTTCGCGTACAGGATCAGGCTATCTTTTTGCAATGCGAACCTCAGTTGCTCGGCAGCGGGTCAGGCCCGCTGCGCTGCGCGAAATCAGTTGTTAGGGATTAGCTCAAGGCAGGGGCGCCAACCGAGGTCGCTAGTGGCACCCGAACCGGCATAGCGATAGAAGTACGCGAGGTCAGCGTAGCCACGGATGACGCGAGTAGCGGAGGCTCCGAGGGAGCTTTCTTGGCACCATGCGGCCCTGCCGTTGCCAACTCCGATGTTAAGGTCTGCATTTCCGTAATTTGCCCAGTTGTCGCCCACCTGAGGACCACCATGATAGCTCGCATTAAAGCCGTCGGTAGTCGGATCACTCGGGACTGCGCTATGTACGCGATACATCAACTCATTCCACTCGGAGCCCGCACCTAAATTAAGAAGGTGCATCCCCTCTGCATATGCTGTTGGATCGGTATCATCGAATGGGTCGCCGTTTGCGCCGGTTGCCAGGCGCACAACAAACTGGCTGCCATCCTTCTCGACGGTCGTGAACTGATTGGTCGCAGTACCGCGAGGCGCTACGCCGTCATCATCAGTGCCGTAGACAATGCCCCGGCTATACAAGTGATCCCACGAAATCGTGTGGCGAAACGTCTGCTTAGCGATGTACTTGATCTTGTTGTTGTGGGCAAACTTGAGCCAGCCTGCGGTGGAGTTTTGGGCGACACCTTCGGTCACTCCGACCATCAGCGCCAGCTCATCACCCCGGAAAAGCTCGTCGGCTGAGACCTCGCCGAAGAATCCGGCGGTCATGTCGCCGGCAATCAGGGTTTGCGGGCCGGGGCCGAAAGCCAGCGGGTTGCCGTCGTAGAGATAATCCCACGATCCGCTTTCTCCGGGCTCGGCTGCGGTTACGTCAGCCAGGGCGTCCAGCAGGATCCAGTACTTACCTTTATGGTAAACGGAGGCCGGCATTGCCAGGGCGCCGGTCTGATCTTCCCATCGGCCCTTGAAGTTGGCGTTCGCCAGGGACGTATCAATAACGGTCTGAATATCAGTCAGAGCGAAATCAAGAGCTGCTTGGGACGCATAGCGGGAAATCTCCTTCGCGTTAGCACCCTCTACCCGGTAAAGGATCATGTAGGTTTCAGGATCTGGCGCTGCCACCGCGAAATACTTGCTGTCTGCCGTGTTCTGGCGGCCGGTGGTCACGTCCGGGTGAATGTTATTCAGGCCCATGGCGGCATCACGCACCCGCACAACCTCTTTCACAAGATCGGCGTTGGTGGATTCCAGCCGGTTTACTGCTTCTTCAAAGGACATATCACGTTCCCCTTGTTGGTGTTCTGGCCCAGAGCGTTACGCCCTGAGAACAATCATGTTGGTGGAAATCTGGAGGTTGATCATGGCGCGGTTGATGTAGGTCTCAGTCACTGCATCCTGCAAATCCTGCGCGGAGCTGTAGAGTCCTGCGGTACTGGCATAGGCCTGTTCGGCGGCCATTCGGTCCTGAGCTGCATCAGCGGCTGCGGCCTGGGCATCCGTGCGGGCCTGGCCGGCTGCCAGTAGCTCGGCATCGAACTCTTGCGAGGTGTTCAGGACCAGGGTTTCCATATCGGCCTTGAGGCCTTCAACGGTTACGCGATCCTGATCGGCCTGCCCTGCGTAGTAGCTGGCCTGATTCTTCGCTGTAATGGCGCCATCCCTTGCCATCTCCGATGTTCCGGCGGCATCCAGGGCAGCTTGAGCCTGGGCAATAGCCACCTGCGCTGAGGCTTCGGCCTCTCGGGTGGATCGGGTTGCAACCAGAAGGTTGTGGGATACGGCAACGTCGATAACCGCCCGACTGACATAGGTCTCATCGACGGCATCCGTCAGCGCTTGAGCAGATCCGTAGAGCGAAAGTGCCTGGTTGACCGCTCCGCTGGCCGCCTGGCTTGCGGTTTCGGTCAGTTGTCGCTCCTGGGTTACATCACTGTAGGTGCTGTTGGCGTGCGAAATCAGGTCAGCGCTTCGGTCCAGGGTGGCAACTGCGTCTACGGTTACCTGTTGTGCCAGCGCTTGGGTGTCGGTCTTGGCTTGCTGTGCTTCGGTATTCGCGGTCTCGGCTGCGGTCTTGGCCGTGGCGGCCGCGTCGGCATCCAGACTGGCGGCGCCGGCCTTGTCGGTTGCGGTGACTGCAGCGGCTTGCGCCTGGTCACGTGCGGTACCGGCCTCGGTGGCCTTGGTGGTTGCCGTACTGGCAGATCCGGCGGCGGCCGTGGCGCTATTGCCGGCCTCTGTGGCTTTGGTCGTGGCCGTACCTGCGGCAGTCTGGGCATCGGTCACGGCTTGCTGTTGGGCCAGCGCATCGCCGTAAATAGACAGTGCGTCGTCCCTTGCCGTCTCTGCAGCGCCCTGAGCAGTCTCAGCCCCTACCCTCGCGGTCTCAGCGTCTGTCTTTGCGGACTCGGCGCCGGCTTCATGCTGCTGGGCGTTGGTCTCGGCTGTGCTGGCTGCTGTTGCAGAATTGGCCGCGGCTGCGGCGGATCCGGCGGCATTGGTTTCGCTGTTACCGGCAGCGGTGGCTGAATTGCTGGCCTGTGCCGCTGAGCCTGATGCGTTCGCTTCGGACTGCTGCGCGGCATCCCGTGCAGACTGAGCCAGAATCCGGTCCTGCTGGATAACGGCAATGCTGGCCTCGTCGTAGGGCTTGGCGGTGGGTGCAGGCAGCATCACAATATCGTGCAGCCATACATCCACGGCAGATTCGGGTACCGACACACGTTCATCGATCAGCTTCCGGCCATCGGATCCCCGCGCCACAATGCGGTATTCGGCACCGGTGTTGCCCTCGGTGTTGGGCCACAGCTCCAGGGTGGCCAGGCCCTGGGCGTCGGTGTTTGCGGTCACTTCACCCCGGTCAACGTATCCATCCAGGTCTACGCCAACACTCTCAAGAGCTGCCCGGACATAGGCGCCTTGTACCGGCTCACCTGATGGGCTCGTAACGCGAACTCTGACGGTCGTGGTATCCATGGGTTACCTCACAAAAAACGGCGAGGGCGAACTCTGGCACCCCCTGCCTGGTTACCGTAAGCCGCCAGCTGCTTGGCCCGGGTTACCCCTGCCTCCCAGTGCTGCCGGTGATAAATGGCCTGTTCTGGGTTCTTCCAAGGCTGCGGCAGCATGAGCAGCTTGTGCAGCGTTCCGTGTCGAAGCGTCTCGTCGTGTAGGCTCGTTAACGCTTCCGGCATCTCTTTGCCTGGCAACGGCTTCACTGCCAAGCTTCCGTACAGACTGCTCTCTTGTGGCTTGAACGATAGCCGGATTGTTGAGGGCCCTGTCTGCCGGTAGTGAATGCCCGCCCTCAGCGGCCGGTCGTCCACCAGAACTTCCAGAACGCGGACCGGTTCACTGTCTGCAGGGGATTCCAGCTCGGCATAGTCCGTATCGGCCGCCACTACAATGGGCCCGTCTGAATGCACCCAGGCATTACCTTCGTGGCAAAGGTCTGCCATGGCCCACGTAAGCATGTCCTTGATGGTGGCGCTCGGAGCATCCGGCACCTCCATGGCTACCCGCCGAACGATATCGTCAGTGTTCATGCTTGGCCTCGCTGGGAGTTCTCAGATGAATCCGGGCCATTCGGCGAAGTCCGGGCATCTGTTTGGAGGGTGTTGGTCATTTGCGCCATAAAGGCCTGAAAATGGACCTGTGACCGGCTCATGTTGGCGGGTGTTTCAGCGTCTTTTGAGAAGGCCCGGTACAGGATGTAATCGAGCGCTGCCGGTGCGAAAGCGTCATCCAGTGCGAACGGGTCGGTGCCTGCGGTGTTGAGCCCGCCGCTTTCGTCGTGAAGATCAGGAACCCGGGAGTAAATCACTTCAACGGAAGCGCCAACGTCTGCAGGTGGGTACACGTAGAAGTGCTTGGGGTCCAGGTCATCGTACAGGTAGTTTTCGATGGTGCTCGACGCCGGGTCTGAATGCCACTCAGGGCGCATGGTGTCGAGGGTGTACCGCATCACCTGCCGAATAACTCGCATGGTGCCAGCGGTATTCCGGACCACGCTTACCAGGCGGTGTGCACCGGCAGGCAGTGACTGCTTTGTGCCCTCGGCCAGCTCCAGCACTTCGTTTACGGAAAATGCGGAAGGCTGAACCTGAATGGCCGCCTGGTAGAACTGATTCAACCAGCCAACAAGCTCCACGTTCGTCCAGCGGGTACCGTCGGCCGTCACCTCCTGCAGGATCTGCCTCGCGTCATTGACGATACTTTCCACGGTGGCGACGGCCATCGGTTACACCTCCCGCATGTTGCGCTTTTTGGCCAGGGCGGCCGTGTACGGGTAGAACCGTTTGGTGCGTGTGTTTTGCAGAAGCTTACCTTCGTATTTCGGCGCTTCTGGGGCGGGCTCGGTTGTCGGCTCTGGATCAGTGGCGCTTTCGTCGGCCTCGCCTGCTTCGTCACTCGCACCTGAGCCAGCGTCTCCGGCTTCAATGTCGCCGTGCTCGTCCAGGTGGGCGTGCAGCTCTGCGCGCAGAATGTCCATGCTCTTGCGGCGGTCCAGCTCAACGGCCGGATCCAGTTCGCGCCCAATGGCCTCCAGCTTCTCTTTACTGCCAGCCTTATCAATGCGCGTGCGGATTTCCTCACTCATGGGGAAAACTCCTTCATTGCAATCTGGGAAAGGTTGCCGCCCCGAAGGGCGGCGTCAGGCGGATTAACCGCGCTCGGCGTACAGGTGACCGGCCGCTTTCGGGTCGATCATCTCGTAACCAAACACGTTCAGTCCGCGGATCAACTTGCCGAAGTCTTGCGGGTTCGGCAGCGTCTCCATGTTGGTCATCTGGCTGGCGAAGGTCAGCGCCTTCTTGTGGCCAAACATGACGTTGGTGGCCTTGCGTGTGGTGGTGGCGTCAGTCACAACGCTCATGCTGTTGGACACGTACACACTGAACCGGTCCAGCTGGCCTACCTTGCCGTTGCGGAACACGGAGTCGTTGTCGCCCATGGCACTGGCGTCGCGCAGGTCAGACTTCTTCAGCATGCCGTTCATCCACGCGGGGAGGATGATGTAGCGCTGATCGTCCGGTACGTTCTGCTCGTCCAGCACGGAGCCGCAATCAACGATCACGTCCATGATGTTGTCCTTGGTGATTGCGACCGGAGCACCAGCCTCACCCAGGTTGTAGCTGCCAGACTTCACGCCAGCGGTTGCACCGGCGTTCTCGGCGGCCACATCAGCGTATACGTCACCCAGAATCTGAGTGTCGATGGCAATTTTCATCTGCTGACCAGCGTCATCAGACCAGTTGTCCATCAGCTTGATGTCCGCCTGGTAGGCGTCTACGTCATTGACTTCAAAGGCGAAGTATTTCGCCTGGTCAATGTGCAGCTCTACCTTGTCGGAAGTGGGCTTTTCGTAGCTCAGACCGCCGCCAATCTGGTAATCGTTGATCACGATGGACGGGGTGGTGCGGATTTCTACAGTGTCGCCCTGGCCGCGAATTTCGCCCTCATAATCGGTGTTGGCGATTTCCGCAAAACAGGTGCGGGCGTAGAGTTTTTCGCTGCCTACATAGGGTGTAGGTTCGACTGTCGCTTCATCTTGTCGCGACCAACCCAGTTGCACGGCTTCTTCTGGATATCAAAGTTCACCGTCTTAATTAGGGTTGCCGCTTTCGATGTTGGGTCACTCAGTCTGTGCTGCTGCGCATTCAGGGCTTTTATGGCGTCGTTGACGGCTTTTCCATCGCGGAAGTTGCCGGCTTTGGCGCACCCTGACAGGAAGTAGGCTTGGCCCTTTTTGACGTACAGGTGCTTGGAGAAATACCCAAGAAACTGTTTCGCCTTGCTGGGCTGAGAAAGGTGAAGAGAATACTGAAAGTTGTCGCCGTTCTGCCAAATCTTTCCGCCGAAGCATTTCTGTATTAGCTCGATTCCTGCGGTGTAGTTTGGCGCTGCCAATATGGCCAACTTAGGGTAGGCGTAGCCAGTTTTACTGCAGACCTTTGCAGAGAAAGATCCATCGCCGTCTACATACCCTGCCAGCCATGCCCTGGGCGGGAAGTTCGGCAAAGTCTCAATGCCTTGGCGGCGAATGACCTTTACCTGCTCCCGGAATGCCCGAACGTCCTCGTCAGTGCGGAGAATGTCCGAGCCTTTCACCAGGCTCAACAACTGTTCAGCATGATGCCCTTTCAGCACCATATATTTCTTCAGCCTTTCCATAGCCTTTCTGGCCGGGCCGCACCGCATTTGAAGCTCTAGGTTTCTTCCCTCGAACTTCTCCCTGATTGCGCCGCCAAATAGGCGTTGCGCGTAATCAAGGACATCACGGTATTCGGCTCGCTGCGCAATGGACAGTTCAAGATCGGGGCGTGCCCCTTTCCGCGCTCTCGCGCTTAGATGCCCGTCTGCGTCGATGAATCCGGCCAGATATTTTTCGTTCATGCCTAACCTTTATCCCTTCCGGGCGTTGGTTTGTATTTGCGCTTGCATCGGGTTACCTCTCGGTTCCCCGTTTTTCAGACCCAATATTTTCGCTGGCCAATTCAAACCAGCTTTCCACTCCATACCTGCGGGATAAAACCGCTGGCACTGGTGCTGGAATAGTCGGGATGGGCTGAGTCACGGGTTGGACCTGCCATGATGTTTTCTCCTTAACGAATCGGTAAACCCTGCAGGGTGCGTCTCATCGGATGCGGCCTTCCTGCTGGGCCTTGAAAATGTCGGCTTCCAGTCGCTGGGCCTCGTCCCGGTCATACTTCCCCTGGGTCTTGTCCCGGTAGAAGCGGCTGATTTCGTCCCGCGTCCAGTAGCGCTGCCCCTGAGGGGTTTGTGTTGCACGACTGGTGTCTGGGTCGATCTGGTCGTCCGGGATGGGCGTTTGCCGTTGCGACTGTTTGATGTAGGCGTTGAACAGTTCGGCTACCTTGTCTGCGTCCAGTGCCTGCTGCGCATCGATCAGGCTTTGCTGTCGTTGCTTTCCGGTCTGAGGGTCAAACTGGGCCAGAAATTGATGGAACGCGGGGTCCTGGTTCACGGTCATGTAGTTCGGGACAAGCTCCTTAAGGGCTGCCCAGAACGATGTTTCCGTTTGCAGTCGCTCTTTCTGCTCAAACTGGCTGACCTTGCGCTCCAGCTCTTCAACCTTTGATCCGCTGCCATTGCTGGATGCTGTCAATTTCCGGACAAAGCCAACCAGGTCTTCGCCAAACTCCTGCTCAAAGTGTCGAATCTCTTCGTCGCTGAGGCCGGTGTTGGTGGCGTTCGATCCCTGACTGGATCCGGAGCTTTCCAGCTCCTCAATTTTGCGGTCTCGGTCTTTTACCTGGGTCTTCAGGTCGTTAACCTCTCTCTGCAGCGCGGGCACTTCTGCGTTGTACTTTCCCTCCAGCACGCGGAAGCGGTGTTCCCAGTAGCCTTCGGAGCGTTTCGGCTCTTCTTTCGGGGCTTCCTGGGAGCGCTCACCGTCGCCCTCGGTCGGGTTGGCAGGCTGCTCAGTGGCTGCGGGTTGCAGATCAGATCCGGTTGCTTCAGGCGCATCTTTCGCCGGGTCCAGAGCTGGCTCTTTGTCAGGGTTCTGGGCGGGTTCGAAGTGCTTGGCGGCGTTATCCACCTGCTGCTGAACGGACTTTGGTAGTGACATATCAACTCCTATGGGGTGAGCCGGCACAGCCGGGGTTCACGATTCGGGGTCACGGATTCAGGCGCCATAGGCCTTACTGGGCCTGAGCGTTCGCCCACAAAAAAGCCGCCTCGGATGGAAGCGGCTTGCTTGTGAGGCCTGGCGTACCAGGCGGTTACTTCTCGTAGCGGTTTCGAACTACATCGTTAGCCTGGGCCAGGGTATCGAGGAGCTTGGCCGTTAACCGGGCCTCGCCCTGGAGTCGCAAAAGCTGGTTGTGCTCCGGCACCCGCTCCAGCTGGTCGCGCTGGTGTTCCCGCTCCCGGCGCAGCCAGTCCAAAAGCTTGCTGCCCTCCGGGGATCTGGCGATTCTGGCGAAGGCCTTCCATTCCTGCTCTTTCTCGATCTCGTCCAAAGCCTGGCTCCGGTTGCTGCATCATGTTGAAGATCTCCACCAGAAGCTTTCGGGCCTCCAGCGGGGTGAGGGTTCGCGTGCGCTCGGTTTCGGTCTGGGTTTCTTGCGTCTCGGCCTGAGTTTTGGCCGCCTTCGCTGCGCGCTCTTCTGCCGAGGCTGCCTTATCCTGAATCTCAGCCTGCTTCACGGCCTGCTCGAGCTGCTGCATGGCCTGACTGGCCTGACTCTGCTCCGCCAGGCTCTGCTGCATCCTCTCTTCGGTCGGGATCAGGCCCGGCATATCCAGTCGTTCGGCTACGGCTTCCAGAAGATCTCTGCGCCCAGCCTGGCCAAGGATTGCCATGTCGAACTCGTTGGCGGTCATGCCGAGGAACTGCGTTCTCATCTGGTGGGTTTGTTCGCGAATCAGCATGGCGCTTGAGCCGCGAGGCACAACCGCGCAATCGCCCTTGATGCTTTGATCTTCGCTGTACTGCATGTTGTGCAGCCAGAGGGCTTCGATCACCCGGCGGATCACGCCCCGGTCGATATGCCGGATTGCGTCCTTGATGCCCTTGTTGGCGCTCTCCATCAGCATGGACAGGCCGGAAGCTGTCTGTCCTGCACCACCAATAGCCTCGTTACCGTAGGCATAGCGCGGAATGTTGGTGGCATCGTCCGCTTTAACCTCAAACTGCTCGTAAACCGCCAGAAGCTCGGAAGCGTTGCTGTTTGGCTGGTAGAACCGAACCGCCGGGTTGTTGCCGGTCACGTTGGAATCACGGGTTCGCCAGACTTTCCACGGGTATATGTCGGTCGGGTCTTCGCTGGGGTCCAGTCGATCCTCGTACACTTCCACCTGAGGACCGGAGGAAATCGCCAGGTTGTTGGCAAGGGAGCGCGCGGTTGCGTTGCACATGTCCTGAATGTCGGCCATCAGCTCCGGGATGCCGATACCCCAGAAGGAACCCGGCACGGGCTGGAAACTGGCCTTGTGGTACGGTCGGCGCTCCAGAGGGTCGCGGTTGATCTTCACGCGGATAACGTGCTGGCCGATCAGCGTGGCTTCAACTTCGTACTCCGCCAGCGGGTCTTCAATGTCGTCCGGATTCACGCCCCACTGCAGTAACTGCGTGCCCTGGGCGCCACCGCAATACACCAGTGCGTCGATGGTTTGGCCCTTGGTCAGCCATTCATGGCCCCGGCCTTCCAGGTTGGCGCGTTCGCCGTCGGTCCAAAGCCAGTCCCGAAGCCCGCTTTGACCGTGCTCCTCAAGAACCCGCTCGATTGCTTCCTTGCTGTAGGACGGCACGCCAATGAGCTTCTGCAGGCCGCCACGGGTGAAGCGATCCCGTTCGATGATGTAGGCGCCATCGTCAATACTGGTGGCGTCCGGACTGGGATACATGTCGAACGGGCTGACCTGGTACCACTCGGGCCGGATTTCGGTCGTCTTGATGGGGCGCCAGCCTTCCTGCCATGACAGTGCGGACACCCTGCGAAGGCTGTGGCCACGGATAAAGGCCGCCGGGTAGGTTGCGAAGTCGTCGATGAACGCTTCGAATGCCTCGTCCCACTTCCCTTCTGCCAGCTGGTCAGCGATAAGCTCTTCGTGTCGGTCTGCTGCCTCTTCAGCGCGCTCTTGTGCAGCGTGACGAATGTGCTCTTCCGCCTTCTTCATCACCTCAGACGGATCTATCGGAGGGAGCTGCTGGCCTTGCTGTTGCGCCTGCTGGGCGGCAATCGCCTGCTTCTGCTGAAACTCCTGCATAAACTGCTGGAACACTGGCATCAGGTATTCAGGTGGCACCTGGGCAATCGGAGTCGGGTCCAGACCCCATGGCTTTTCATTGGCCGGCATCAGAATGTCACGAATCCAGGCCGCTGCTGCCCGGCACTTTGTGTTGGTGAGCATCATGTAAATGGCGCTGCCGCCTTCTTGCCGGATTGCGGCAAGCTTTTCCGGGTCGTAAACCCCCTTTCTGCGACGCAGGCAGTTCAGAAGCCGCTGTTCGACTTCCTGTTTTGCCATCTTGGCCTCTTCCCAGCACCGGCGGATATGCGCCCCGAGCGAACTTTCAACCAGTTGTTGGCGTCGTGTTTCCTCGTCGGCCAGCTGCTGTGCCTGTTCTTCGCGCATCATCTCGCCGGCTGAGCGGTACTGGAGCAATCCCAAACTAGCCATTCGCGGCGGCCTCTTCGGTCATAATTTCGTACATGGCCTGATTGATGATCTCTTTGCGCTTGCGCATCTTCAGGCTGTTTCGGAGCATGGGGTTCAGGTGCTCAAGCAAGTTGGTCAGGTAGCCCTTCGGGTCCTCGGAAAACTCACGGAGGTTGATGTTCAGTGTCACCCCCAGCTCATTGGCAGCCATAAACTGAAGCCGCACACCGGGCTCCCTGCTTGTTACCCGGCGCTCGATAATGATCGGGTCGATCTGGATATGGTCCACGTCGTTGCGGAACCGGCCGTTTGGCTGTGGCAGGCCAGCACGGGAAATGGCCTGGGCGACAACCACAGCAACTTCCCGCTGCGTCATGTCGACCGACTTGTCAGATTCCAGAATAGCCATCCAAACCCCTGTTAAGTATGTGCGGCCCACTTACCCCGGCCCTGTCGTGCGGCGGGCTTCGGTGTGGATCCGTGTTGAACTCGTGAAAACAGACTGGCGCGGGCCAGCGTCTCTAGCGCCTTGGCCCCGTGAGATGCCCAGTCGTGGCGCGGAGTGTCTTTGTACCGGCCTCGCTTGTCGTCCCATTCCTTGCGGAAGCTGTCCAGGCATTTGACGCCATCGTGACAGTCTTCTTCGTTAATCCAGCACATCGGCAGGAACTGGCGCACCGCCTGTATGCCTTCCTGGTGGTTCGAGATCCTGGGCACCGTTTCGAACCGTATGCCGTACTGCTTCGCCACATCGGCGCGGGAAAGGCCGGTGCCAAGTTCCCGGACCGCCAGATCGTGCGGCCCGTAGTGACCGCCGTAGCGGTAACCTTTCTTGTTGAGCAGGTCGGCGTAGTACTCGATGCCCTCGCCGTTGTCTTCCAGGTAGTCCACCAGGTGAACCTCCCGGCCTACGACCTGGGCAAACCAGATAGCCATGGTGTCGTCCATTCCCAGATCCCAGCCGGTGAACACGGGCAAGCTGGGGTTAACCTGAACCTCGGACGTTAACCGCCCTTGCTTGCGCAGGTTGGTCATCTGAGTGGCGTAGTACGCGCCCTCAATGGCCTGTTCGAAGGCCTCGGCCGGATAGGACGGATACTCCCGCCCCATGTCATCCTGCAGCTGCTCGGCCTTCTTGACGTACCAAGCTTGCTGCCCGGTAGTCGTCTGTATGCCGTGTTTGTGCTCCAGTCGCTCGAAGTACTCACGGAACCGCTGCGGTATCACTACGTCGTCGGCGTCCATGGTGTAGCTTGGATCCTGCCACCACGGGAAGAAGTGGAACTGGAAATCGAGCGCCGTAGGCTTTCGCCCCATCTCCTGCAGCTGCTCGGCTGCCTGGGCGTAGTCGTAGAAGTAGCCTTCTTGACCTTCGGCTGTGGACTCCAGCGTAATCTGGTTGCCAATGCCTACCGCCTCGAACGCGCCGGTGACGATCTCCCGTGCCTTTTTCGGGTACTCCCGGCAGATCTTCCCGAACTCCGACACATGCAAGCGCTGAAGCGTGCCGCCCCGGTAACCGGTGGAGACCTTGATCCGTGAGCCGTTGGTGAACTCGTAGGCGCCAGAGCCCGACTTGTCCCGCCTCGGTACCGGCAGATCAAAGCCCAGCGTTTTGAATAACGTCTTCCAGGCCTCGGATATGTTTTCGTAGGCGAAGGTGATCTTGTTCTGAAATATGTCCTGGGCGTCATCCAGCTTGTGACAGATACAGCCAACGCTGAAGTTCTCAGTGAACAAACAGTCGTCCAGGCCGTCGATCATCTCGAATGTCGTGAACCCAAGTTGTCTCGCTTTAAGGATCAGGTTGCGCGTATGGCCGTTAATGAAGCGCTCTCGCTGCGCCTGGTTGGCCGTGAACCGAACCTTTCGGCCATCCTTGTCCTTGATGAAGTACAGCGCATTGATCCGGAACCACTTGTTGTCGAGGGCTTCCAGGATGTGCTCGGGCTCGGTGAGCTCGTCCCGCTCCCAGGCTTTCAGGTAAGCGTCTCCGAGCCTGACAAGTGAAGCCGGGCGCATTACTTACCCTCTTTCGCTTGCTGCAAAAGCTCCTTGATGCTGAAGTTACCGGTGTGCTCGTGCTCAACCTTGTCTTTGAAGGCCTGAACTTCAACATGGCGGCCCAGCATTTCGAGGTTCTTGGTTTTGTCTGGCAGCTTGAGCTTGCGAATGATCGTCATTGCGTCACCGCTACCCTGCAGCTCGTGCATATCCAGCGCGCTGATACTGGTGCGCCAGACCTTCGGCCACTGACTGACTGGCAGGATATTGCCGGCGTCATCCATGATGTCCGCCACGTCCATCTCGTCGATTTCTTTCAGGCGGCGAAGCATCCAGTCGGCGTCAACGCGGAACCTCTTCTCTGCCTGCTCTGAGGCAACTTGCTGCAGCTCCTTTACCCTTAGCGCGACCTTAGCGTCTGCCGCCAGTCGAGATGCGTTTACGTTCACGGTGTCAGGTTTTAGGCGCTTAGCGTCGTAGGCATTCCGATACGCCTCCGACTGGTTGCCATTCAACGCCAGATGTTGAGCAAAGGCCTCATGTTTTGGGTTGGTCAACTTCGGCATGCTTACTTGCCCATGCCCTTTAGCAGGCCGCGCTTGTCAGCACTGCGTGCAGTGGAGTACCCCAGATACCCGGCACCGAACAACCACCAAAGCTCTTCGGGCAGGGCCGCCAACCAGGCGTTCATGCCTGAGGCGACGGAAGTGGCCAGTTCCGGATTGAATGCGTGCAGGATTCCCATCGGGATAGCGGCGAGGATCAGGGTGTACATTACGTACAGGAACGAGGGGCGGGCCCGGCTTGTCCATCCATCCTGACTCTTGGCCTCGGTGACTATGGCGTTCATCCGGGTTTCGAGCTCTTTGAACTCGCCGCGCTGCTGCATTTCGATCAGCTGGGCCTTGGCTTTCGCTGCTTCGGCGGGATCAGGCCAGATCTTGTCGATCACCTTGCCGCCTATGTCCAGAATGCCATCTATAACCGGGATCACTTTCCCACCCCCATTTGCACGGCTGCGGATACCAGGGCGGCTGCCCCAAGCATCATCGCGCCAATCACTGTAAGCACTTTCCAGCTGGCGGATACCGACGCTTTGCCGGTAATCAGCTGGGCCTTAATGTTGTCGAGCTCTTCGGCGTGCTTTCGGCACTCATCGACGTGTACCCTTCCATCCTCGAGCGTTCGGATTCTCACCTCGTGGTCATCCAGGTGGCGCCCTATGCGCTTCATCGCATCTTCATGCTGAGCGTGCCGCTCTTCCGAGCGCGCCATGGTCTTACCCATGTCTGCGGCTGCATCGGCAACCTTGACCGTGGCTTGCCGTAATTCGTGCAGGTCTTGCCGGGTTTCTTCCCGGTGCTCTTTGAGCGCCTGCAGGATTAAGTCTGTATCACTCACCCGCCACTCCTGTCCGCATGATCTGGGCGAGTTCCTGGGCGCGGTAGCCGACTTGATGAGCCCAGCGGCTGTCGAGCATTTGCCGGGCGGCTTCGGTGTAGTCTTTGCGGGCAATGGCTTTCCACATCTTCTTGAAGCCCATCAAGCCCCGGAAGCCGAGATTAAAAGCCATGTTCGCCAGAACGGTCTGCCGGATCGGGTCAAGGCCGTTGTATTCGTCCACGGTCTCCAGATGCTTCTCAACCTCGTCGATATCGTTGTCGAGCATGAAGCCGGCTTCATCGCGGCTGATGCCCACATCGTCCAGATTCCGACCATAGCCCACGGTCAGCTTGCCCACGGTGTCCCGGTACGGCTTCATGCGCAGGCCTTCGTGCCGCTCAAGTTGTGATTTCAGCAGGGTTCGGTCCATGGCAGTCTCGGCATCTGGAAAATAAAAACCCCAGCGTGCACAGCAGTGGCCAGGGTCGTATTTCGGGCACAAAAAAACCGCCAGCTCGGGTGAGGGCGGTTTCGTTTGGGGTCATTTCGACCAGTTATCAAACAGTGTAGTCGCTGGACCCCTGAAGTCAACCCCCATCAAGCCGCGCAGGCTTCGGAGAACCCCAGCCGGCATTCCAGCTGGCTGTAGCCCTTCGTCACACGGCGCTGGAACACCTTCGCAGTGCAGCCTATCAGCTGAGCACAAGCCGCATCATTCCAGTGGATCTCGTAACGCTGCTCGGTGAACGGATCGACGGCCACTTTCGTGCGGCCCCGATAAAATCGGTCAACCACCAGGGCTTCGACGAACAGGGGGCACTTCTTGCTCATCGAGCTTAACCGCTCATAAGCCCGGGCGAATTCCTCCGGCATGTTCCGCATCCGGATCTTCTCCAGCTTGTCCGCCAGCAGGCAGAACCCGCTAAAGCCAGAACCAGAAGGCGGCTTGCCCTCGAAATCAGCCCACATACCCATGATGCTCCGGCCCTGGTGTGCGATCTGGTCGATAGTATCCAGCCCCTGCAAGTAAGCTATGGCGCGATCAACCTCCCGCTGGGCGGCCTCCCTGGCCCGCATCTGTGCCGCCGTTCTTTTGTTCTGCTCTGCCATCACTTCCCCCGCATCCCGTTGAACATCACCCTGATCTCCTGTTCATCATCCTGACCCGCCAGCCACCCCTCCAGTTCGTCCCTGGTGATTGCCTTGGCCCGATACTCTGACCACTTGGCCCGCGCCTTTGTCTCTGTCGGGATTGGCCCGAAGCCCTCGAACCTACGCCCGAACCGATCCCGGCAGCTGCGCTCCGCCTCCTCGATGCTCTCACCGGTGAGCATCACCGAGCGCTTTCCATCCACTATGGCGGTGAGCTGGATCATGCGTTACACCAATCCATCGATAACGTGCCGCAACTCCGGCACTGGTGCCCGTCTGGTGTCAGGTAAAACAGGTTGCTGTCGCAATGGCAGCGCCACATGGTTTTCGGCACCTTTGGCCCTCGGAGCACGCCAAAGTATTTGCGGCACGCGGGGCATTCCAGTAGCTCCTTATCCTCCGATGTGCGCACCACCGCCTGCCATTCGTGCTGACACTCAGTACAGATGGCCGGGCCGCTGGTGTGCGGCATTCGCTCGGTCAGGTCGTGTATTTCAGCCATGCTCACGTCACCTCCCCCAGCGCCACATGGCTGTCGGCCTGCACCCAATGCACCGGCAGCCCCATGAACTCCCCGCCTTCACCCCATGCGCCGTCCGGCCCTGCCTTCAGGTCAACACAGTGCGCGCAGCAACCAAGGGCGCGCTTTTCGCGCATCCCCAAATACCAGCGAGCCTTGCTGAAATCGGGGTTCAGCCCGGCCTGATCGCGGCGCCATTTGTATTCGTAAAACCTCTCGTGCAGGTCGTTGACAATATCGACGAGCTCTTGCCCGGCTGGGTCGATGGTTCTCAGGTTGTTCATGCTGCGTCCTCCCGCCCAACTTCTTCGCAATAAAGCTCCCCAGTGTCATCGTCATACACCCACCGATAGGTAGGCATAACCTCGCCCTCTGGAACCTCGCGGAATCGCCAGCTAATCGCCTCATAATCAATGGCCCCACGCATAAAGTTCATTTCGGCGCGCACGATAATGCACTGGCTCATAATGCGGCTAACCGCAACCGATGAATTCCTTACGTGCCACGAATCCAGCGAAAACCTGCCCCTTCTGAGGTTCTTTTTGTATACCACCTGCTTAAATTTCATGCTGCGACTCCCATTTCCCGAATCGTAATACCGCCCTGCTCGCCCCAAATCTTGGTGATGCGGTGGTCCCACACCCGGCAGTCCTCGGCAAGCGCCGCGTCCAGCAGCCCTTTGTGAAAGTTGTCCACGTCCGGGCGCTGCTGATGCGGCGTGCCCGCCGTCTGGGCGCGCTTCTTCTGGCTCCAACTGGCCGGCATAGGGATTACAAAAACAATGTGCGCTCCACCCTCCGGCACTTCGACGTTATGCAACCGCACCTCGTCCTTGTACGCGCGGTACTTCAGCACACAGTCACGTTGCTTCCACTTGTCCGAGCGCGTCATGCGGGGCTTGGCCACCGGGGTGATGGGGTAATGCTTCATGCCGCTCGCCTCGCTAGCAGTTCGTGGCACAACTGCAAGATTTCCTCTTGCCGCCCGTAGGCTTTCTCAAACCGCGCCTTCCATGGGTGGACGGCAATCAGGCCAGGCATTCCGGTGCCGTCCTGATGATGACCCGCGCACAGCGGCAACGCCTTCATATGGGCGCCAGGCTTCGTGCGACCGTCAATGTGATGGATGCTCACCTGATCGTTAAACCGGCCATCCAAATAGCAGGCAATGCAGCCGAGCTGGGCCAGCTGGTCGTGAAAAGCCTTCTCGGCCTTGGTTGGAGTTTTACCTTTCACGCCTCACCCCCAATATCGCCGGGGTTGAACGCCGGGCTCCGGTACGGCCGGCGCTGCTCGCTTTCCAGCTCCTGGATCTTTCCGCCGTTGGCCAGGAAGTCCCGGGTCAGCCGCTCAATCTCCGCACTGTCGGCCTGCTTGTCGCGCTTCCGGGCCAGCCCCGTGCCCCTGTGTACGCTTGCCTTCAGGTGGCGCTTGAATTCATCTCTGGTCATTTACCATCACTCCTGCCACCCTCTCCTTGTCATGGCGGATCACGCTTTTAAAAAACTCCATCCAATCTTTGCGCTCATCAAGCGAGCTCATTAATTTCCGCGTCACCACTTGCGCGCAATAGCGCCTCACCTCGCCTTTCATGTAGGTGGTAATAATTTCGCACTGATCCGGGTGAAGCCGAGGGCTTTCGCTTTCAACGGTTACATCATCAACCAGCCCCTTCAGCTCTTCTTCTGCATATGCCTTTGTGAGCTCAACCCAGCTGTCGTGTCTCATGCTGCCTCCTGGTCCCGCTTCGGCCACTCGGGGCAAGCGATGCCCAATCTATGCCCAAGGTGCCGTGACAGCACCGCGTGAATGTCCGTTGGCTCAACGGTGGTGATTTCGGTGGTGCTCTGCTTGTTGGTCATGGCGATCTGGATTGGGCGCCACAAATGCTCTTTCACGCTTTCACGCGTCCACGGAATGTCAATGTCATTGCGCAGAGTCCGGCGCATGTCATACCCCGCATCATTCAGCGCATCGGCCAGCCAGCCAAAAAACAGGTGCATTGCCGCGTTTTGCGTCAACGTCCGCTGCTTCGCCTTGCGCCGAAACTCCACCTCGACGTATTTGTTCTCGCGCCACATCTCAGCCAGTTTGCGCTGGGCTTGAGCGAGGGCGATTTCTGAGTTGATGATTAGGGTGTCGCTCATGCTGCCCCCTGCGGCCCAGGCCACCCATCAGGACAATAACCACCGCTCGCCAGCTCGTACCGGCAACCATCAATCGCCAGTGTTACCCGGCCCTCATCCATCAAATCGGTCAGGGCATGGCGCACTTCGTCGGTTTTGCCGATCAGCAGAAACAAGTCCGACTTGCTGCGAGGGCGCTCCCCGAGAAACCGAATGATTCGCTGATTCAGGATTTCGTTTTGCATTACGCAACCTCCGATTGATTCAGGATCACTAAGCGGCCATCCAGTCCTGAACGATCAAGCGCCCAAACGTTGTTCAATCCGTATGCAGCCAAGCAGGATGGCGCACCGCTGTTCGCTTTCGCTCGCTCTCCGGTGACGAAATGGAAGTGCAGTCGGCCCCGCAGGAACAGGATGGCATCCGCCCTCTCCCGGACGTGACGGAAAAACATGTCGGTTTCAGTGCGTGCGAAGATCAGCGCAATGCCGTTTCCGTGTTCGGCCAGCCTGTCCAGCCACGCAGCCGCTTCACGCCCATACGGCGGATTTAGCCAGACCCGGCCATTCCATGGCTTTGTCAGGCCGTCATCGGAAGCGCCGTAGTGTTCCTTGGCGGTATCCCATGGGCGGCGGGCGCCAGGGCTGCACGGGTCAAGGTCAAACTCGCCCAGCGCCTCGATAATCTCTGGCGGGGTTAGCCACTCGTCGTTCTTCATCGCAGCTGATTGATGGCTTCCGATTCCCTTTCTCACTTCGCGTACCTCCACTTACCCATGCGTATCAGTTCATTCTCAATGGTCTGATGCACTACGCCGTGCACCTGGCACAGACGGGGCATGGATAGTTCCGAGGCGCGGGACTTGAGCCGGTCACGCTCGGCAATGCAGGACAGGATCAGGCGCTTTTCGTCGTCCGGCAGGTTGCACGGCATGCGATTAGCCACCTGACCAATCACGCGACGGCTGCACTCGAACTTTTGAGCAAGCATTCTCTGGCTGAACTGGCGCGCCTGCTCTCGCAAGCGCAATCCCTCCAGGTACTGCTCGGCGATTTCACGGATCGTCATGCAGCACCTCCGGAACGGTACGATTTCCAGTCGAAGTCCAGAGCGCGCCCGCCACCTTCACGCAGCCGATCAACAACCCGCTCCCCGACGCACATAGGCAGGTCTGCGGCTTGCAGGTTGGTAATCAGCACGGTTGGCTTCTCGGCCAGATACCGGTGATTGATTGCCTCGTAAGCCACCGCCTGCTCAAAGTCGGTGAAGTTCTGGATGCCAACTTCGTCCAGCACGACCAGTTGAGGAGCCGCGAAGTCGTTGTAAATGTCTTGCTCCGAATAATCGGAACCCTTGGCGAACGATCCTTTAACGGCTCGGACCAGCTCGGCAAATGTCCAGTAATGGCACGCTTGCTGGGTGGCGCGAATTGCGTACTGCAACAGCGCGCACCCCAGGTGGGTCTTGCCGGTGCCTACCTTGCCCATCATCACCAACGAACGGCCGCCGTGGTGGTCAGAGCAGACCAGATCAGCGTATTCGCGGATTTTGCGGAGATTGCTGGCTTGCTTACCGTCAGCAGCCTTGAAGTTCTCAAAGGTTTTATCCCGAAACCGAGGCGGTACGCCTGAGCCGGTCAGCAGGCGCTCTAATCTGCGCTGCTCGCGCTCTTGCTGTTCACGCACTGCCTGAGCCTTAACCTCTGCGTCCCGCTGCTCCTGCTGGCACTCGGGGCAACCCTTCCAGCCTTTGGATGCCTTGCGGTCACCTGAACAGTGGACCTCGATGAAGTCACCGTGCTTTCCGCACTTGCCGTGACGTTTGTCGTCAACCCCGAGCAGACGATCAAACATATCGCCGCTGACGGCCAGGCGCGTGTCGTTGTTGCGCTTATCAGAAGTTTGCGACGCCATCGGGCACCCCCTCGATCAGTCCTTCGCTGTAGTCGCGCTCATCGAAACCGTTGTGACGGCTCTGGATCGGATGAATCTCTGCCGTTGGCTTCTGGTTGCCCATCCAGTTGTTCAGGAACCGGGTCATACCTCGCCGGGTTTTCTGTCGGCCAGGATTGGCTATGAGCCAGAGGCGGGCCTTCTGGAGCTGGTATTCAACATCAATCCGTGGATAGGTGGATTTCAGCTCCTGAACGAACTGCTCTGGAAGGGCAAAGGCTTTCCCGTCCTTGGTGGGGAAATCTCTTACACCGGATGGCGTTTCCGATTCGGCTGGCGAGGCATCGGAAGATGCGGAGCCTTGTTGTTTTTCAGGATTCAGGTATCCGGAATCAGGAATCAGGAATCCGGAATCAGCACGGCTAGACTCAGGCTTGTCTGGGGCTTGCCCTAGGCTTTCCGAGGCTTCTTTGTTTTCAGGGGGTTGCTGGCCATTCTCGTTATTCTCTGGCGGCTCAGGCAGTTCACTGGCAGATTCCCGATGATGCGGGTTTTGATGCTTTTTGAAGTTCACCACTTGGATGCACTTCTTTCCATCAACCTCGTAAACCTTTACAAGGCCAGCCTCGGCAAGCCTCGTAATTTCCAGGCTTATATCAACGTCATCAGCGGGAAAGATTTCCAGCTTGATTTTCTTTGGCCGGTTTTCCAGGCGACCTTCGCGATCAGCCATAGTCCAGAGCCCAATAAACAGTAGTCGGGTCTGGAATGGCAGCTCAACCAAGTCCTCGTTACGAAAGAACCCTGGCTTTATGTTGCGTGCACGTGCCATTACGCCACCTCCTGAGTTGTCAGGCCGAAGCGTTTAGCAATCCAGGTGATGCCGTCCGGCGTGAATCGTGTTTGCTGATAGGCGTGGCCGTTAGCCTCGCCAGTCTTAACCTCGAAATAGCCCTTGTGGTGGTAATGGGCGATGGGAAGCAGGTTGCCGCTCTGACGGAACAGAATCCCATCATCTTCCAGCCGGGAAATGAACTGTCGCTCTTTAACACCAAGAACTTTGGCTACTTCTCGGAGGCTCTTAGTGCTTTTAGACTCAACGAACTTATCCAGGAATCGAATAGCGGGCTGTGCGGCTTCGATAGCTTTCTGTTGCCGCTCGATCTGCTCAGCCTGGTCTGCTGCCAATCTGAGGGCGCCTGATAGGGTTGTCGGGATTTGTGGCGCTGCCTGGGCTTCCAGCTCTGTCCAGCGGTCAACAATGGCGGCCCTATATTTGACGCTGTATCCGGCGATCAATATGTCACATTCGCGGCGAGGAAGATTGAAGCAGGCGTATTCGTTTCCCTGCGTCGTTCTGTACGTTCCCGAAAAGTCGGGAGCGCTCAAATCTAGCTCGTCGAGCATTTTGCGAATATCTATCATCACATGATCGTGCCGCTTACCTGTAAGCTCCGCGATTTCGCGGCTGCTCATGGTGAGAGACGGGGAATTGAAACTGTGGATAACTTGATTCATACTTACCTCTATGTTGTTGAGACCCGCCGAGGTGTTTGCCGCACCGCTTGAGGCGGGTTTTGCTTTTTAGTCGCCCTATTAGTCCCGGATTCGGGTATAGCCGGATTCAAAAGCCTCTGCCGGTGACCACGACTTGTAGCCGTCTGGATACACCACGTAGTAGCCGCCTGGTTCCGGAAGGTGTTTTTGCAGGTATTCGCCGGATACCGGGATTGATCCATAACGCTCATCTTCTGGAACAATTGCCCCATCGGTCATTTCGGCGTTGGTTAGCACCTTTTTGATTTTCAAAGCCCATACCTGCTTGTGGCTCTGATACTTCGGCATTTCCATTGATTCGCTCATTGCGTCCTCCGGTGAGAATGTCGGGCCTTTTCTCGCCATGCCCAGGGCGACTGCAATTGTCATTGCGTTACCGGTCTTTGCGCCGTCCGGCAGGCATTGCCGGTTTCTCTCCGGCCCGATGGGTGGACGGAATCAAACCGCCTCTACCGCATCTGAAAACGCTCTGCCCGGTAGCTAACCGGTCTGCTGCGCGCTTACTCCACCATGAAGCAGTCAGGGCGCTTTCAGATGGCCCTGAAACAGGGCAAATAAGTTCCCGTCAGTCACTTTTGGGTAACCGAAAAGTTCTGACCTCCCCTCGTTTACGTCGAATCTTGAGACGGTCAGACAATCCCTTTAGCGCCAGGCGCCGCAAGGCCTCTTCTTCCGAAACACCTTCTTCTTCCGCGTACTGCTTCAGCTGCTCACTTTCCCGCTGCGAAAGCATCGTTGTTATGTCCGGCATAGAACCACCGAGTTACTTGAAAGTGAGTGTTTAACTGGCGCGGGCCTCGTTATGCTCGCCGGACAACATCTCGCGCAGCTTCTCCATGGCCAGCTCGCGCAGATAGGCACTGGGCTGCTCACCAGCAACCCCGGCAGCCATCTCAATCAACTGGCGCTGCTCGTCGTTCAGCGAAACCTTGTAAGGGTGCTTCTTGATGTGTTTCGGGTCTGAGTACATCGCGGTTACCTCACGCTGCCTTTACTTGCTTGGGCTCGGCTGTCAGAGCCCCGTCCGTGATCTTTTCAAGCTGAAGCTGTCGCAGCTCGGGAACTTGGTCGCCCCAGTCGTAAACCGCCTGAGTGCTGATACCGAGAACCCGGGCCAGCGCAGCAACAGATTTGAAGTGAGAGATTGCTTGTTGCTTGGTCATAACGGCCTCCGTTCTATATGCGCTATACAAGCACACTTGTATTACAAAGGCAAGCAAGGTTTCAAAGCAAACTTGTAAAATTTCACCTATGACTACACAAGCCGCACGACTCAAACGATTAATGAACGCCAGGAACGTCCCCGAGCGACAGCAACGGAGACAACTGGAGAAAGTTACCGGGGCGACCTATGAGGCCGTCCGGCAATGGTTCGCCAATGACGCCGACAACATTAAGTCCGAGTATCTGAACAAGATTGCCAAGACCTATAGCTGCCAGCTTGAGTGGCTTGTAAGCGGATCGGGGCGAATGGATAGCGGCGACAAGTACGGCAACGGAAGAGAGGTCAACCCCAATTCTCGCAAACTACCCGTGTTAGACTACATACAGGCGGGCAACCCAAAGCCAGTGGTAGAGAGCTACCAGCCTGGCGCCGGGATGTCTGAAATATCTGTGGATAGTGAGCTGGAGCAGGAGTTAGGCATGGAGTCGTTTGCCCTTGTTGTGAAGGGTAATTCCATGGCGCCAGAGTACAAGGAAGGTGACATTGTTGTTGTAGATCCGAGCGTTAAGCCGTGGCCAGGGGATGTGGTGGTTGCAATGCTCGACTCGGAACATGAGGCGACAATAAAAAAATATCGGTCACGAGGGAACGACGAGGCCGGGCACCATGTTTTTGAGTTGGTACCACTGAACGAGGACTATCACGTAATAACGGTTTCTTCGAGCAACCCCGGGCACATAGTCGGCACGGTGGTTGAACACAGAAGAAACCTGCGCAGAAGACGATAAACAAAGCGAATCGAGAGGCCCGCACCCGCGGGCTTTTTTATTGCCTGCAACTTTTTATGCAAGTTTGCTTGCATCTGAAAAACAACCGTGCTTGAATAAATGCAAGTCAACTTGCGTTTAGAGGCAGCAGCATGACCACCCTGACCAACAAAACCCGCACCACCAACCCCAGCTTCATGCGTCGCCAGGAGGGCATTGGGGGCGCGACACCAGTTCGCCCCCACTTTTCCCCTGAGCTGGCCAGCCTTGATCCGAAGCCCAACCACGAGCGCCTGGCTGAGTACGTGGCAAAGCGCACTAACCGGGAGCTGGCCGCGTGATGGAAGGCTACAACCGACTCTACGACATACTGACCCTCGGCATTCCGCTGATGGGTATTGCGGGCTACCTGGCCTGGGATTGGCTCTACAAAAAGCTGGAGGGAGAGGAATGAACGTTTCAATGCACGAAGCAACGGTCGTCAGAGCCCACGCGCTCAGCCCGATGGATGAAAAGATTGTCGGCTATGCGACCTTTCAGGAATCCGGCAGACCCTCAACGGCTGAGCTGTATTTCAGCGGCTCAGAAGCCTGCCAGAAGGCAGCAGATGCACTGGCCGAGCTGGCCGAGAAGATGAGAGACCAGGAAGAGGCGCTGGGTGAGCGCCAGGAGGTTGTGGCGTGACTTTCCAGAAACCGCCCATTCCATGGCCTGAAAAGCCCGTTTATCAGATCAGCCTGGAGGGCGTGAAGGTTTGCCTTCTGAGCGATGGAAGGGTTTTCGGCTGGACTACCGGCTATGAATCAGCGGTTGAGGTTGCTCGATTCACTTTTCAGGACACCGGCAACCCATGGATTCCGAAGCATAAAAACTTCAACAGTCTCGCCAAGCAGATGATGCGGGATGGCGATTTTGATGAGCTTTTGAAGTTTCGCCGGGATCGGAAGCAGCGCCAGCAGAACATGAGGGCGGCGGCTGAGGATTTGTATTCCGCGCTGGACCAGGCCCTTACCTCAATGCAGGACAGCGGATACCAGAACGAGCACGCCGTTATCCTAGCAGGCCGAGCTGCCATAGCAAAGGCTGACGGGAGGAAGTCATGAGGAAGTCACACATGCAATACCAGCGCGAAATAGACCGGGACGCCGAAATTGAAGCCCTGGCCGAGCAGATTGAACAGGAAATGCGCGAGGAATTGCTGGCCGGCGATTACTACGCCCTGGAATACCGCAACGGCCTGCGCACCGAGAAGACCGTTTACGACCGCGACAACGTGGCTGACCAGATGATCGAACTGGACGCCGAAACATTTAACCAGGCGGTGATGATGACCAGCCGTGACCCGATTGAAGCGGCGCGGATCATGACCGGCCTGATGAAGCGGGCGGTTGAACAGGTGATTGCCCTGGCGCCGATCCAGAGTGATGCGGAGTACCGAATCGAAACACAAAGGAGCAAGGCAGCATGAGTGGCAAGTGCATCAACCACACATTCAAGTGCAGGGGAATTGGTTACGGCTACCTGCAGCACGAAGGAAAGCAGGTGCTAGCTCACCGCTTGGCCTATTGCCAGGCACACAGTTTGTCGCTGGAAGATATTAGCGGGCAGGTCGTTCGCCACAAATGCGACAACCCAAAATGCGTGAACCCCGACCATCTGGAGATTGGCAGCCAAGCGGACAACATGACCGACAAAGTGCAAAGGGGGCGCGTTCTTAGGGGTGAGCATATTGGAAACTCAAAACTCACCCAGGACCAGGTAAGCGAAATAAAGCGCCTCTACAAAAAGCGGTCAAAGGCATTCAACCAATATCAGTTAGCCAAAAGATTCGGCGTTAGCCAAAGCCAGGTAAGCATGATCGTAGGCGGAAAGCGCTGGAGCCATACAGAAGGAGATGCGGCATGAGCGGACTTAACAAATTGACCTCTACCCTGGCTGAAAAGCTGGGCATGTCTGACCAGAACGGGCAGGAGTTGATTCAGACCCTGAAAGCCACGGCATTTAAGGGTGATGTGTCAGACGCACAGATGACCGCCCTGCTGGTGGTGGCTAACCAATACGGCCTGAACCCCTGGACCAAAGAAATCTATGCCTTCCCGGATCGCCAGAACGGCATCGTGCCCGTGGTCGGTGTTGATGGCTGGAGCCGAATCATCAACCAGAACCCTCAGTTCAACGGCATGGAGTTCCGGGCCTCCGAAACCATGGTGGAGATGAACGGCGCACGCCCTGCCCCTGAGTGGATGGAGTGCGTTATCTACCGCAAAGACCGGGATTACCCGGTTGTTGTCCGGGAGTACCTGGACGAAGTGTACCGGGAACCGTTTAAGCCTGGCATGAAGGGCCCCTGGCAGACTCACACCAAGCGCTTCTTCCGCCACAAGGCCATGATCCAGTGTTCGCGCCTGGCATTCGGCTACGTGGGCATCTACGACCAGGACGAGGCGGAGCGCGTTGTGGATATGGGCACCGTGCAGAGGGCCCCGGAGCAAGAGGCAGCGCGCCCCGCTCTGGAGTACTACCCGGCGGACAAGTTCGACGCCAATTTCCCGAAGTGGCAAGCCATCATCGAAGGCGGCAAGAAAACCCCGCAACAGGTGATCGACACCGTAGAAAGCAACGCCATTCTGACTGACGAACAGCGCCTGCAGATCATTGCGCTGGCCGCGCAAGGAGAAGAAGCATGACTGGTCAGCCGCACCCTATCCCTGTTGACCTGCTTCGGCGACTGCTGAGGCTGGACGTCGAGACAGGGAATCTCTATTGGCGGGAGCGCCAGCCCGAAATGTTCTCCGGCGGCGCCCACTCCAAAAAGCAGGAAGCGAAGCGCTGGAATGGGCGACATGCGGGGCGCCAGGCAATGACTGCAAAGAATAGCCGTGGATATTTTCACGGCCCAATTCTCGGGCGCTGGTATAGGGCTCACCAAGTTGTTTTCGCCTTGAGCAATGGCCGGTGGCCGGATGATTGGCTGGACCACATAAACCACGACAGAGGCGACAACCGACCAAAGAACTTGAGGGAAGTTGGTTCTGCCGGAAACGCTAGAAATATCTCAATCAGGAGCGACAACACCAGCGGGCACCTTGGTGTCAATTTCAAGAAAAGCGACAACAGGTGGGTTGCCAGGATTTGTTGCGAAGGCAAGCGGATCTACCTCGGGGCCTTCGACACTATTGTGGAAGCGATTGATGCGCGCAAAGCGGCTGAAAAGCTTCATAACTATCACGAGAACCACGGGAGCAGAGCAGCATGAAACTCCAACAAGGCAAGATCGTTAACATGGTTCAGGGTTCCCCGGAGTGGGACGCCCTTCGGGCCAAGCGGTTTACCGCAAGCGAAGCCCCGGCCATGGCTGGCAAGTCGAAGTACCAGAGCCGGAACGACCTGCTTCGCCAGAAGGCCACCGGCATTGTGCCGGAAGTCTCCAGCCACCAGCAGCGGATTTTCGATGACGGCCACCGGGCTGAAGCCGCCGCCCGCCCCCTGGCAGAAAAGATCGCCGGAGACGAATTTTTCCCCGTCGTTCTGGACGATGAAGAAAACGGATTCATGGCCTCGATGGACGGCCTGAACATGATGGGCGATATCGGTTTTGAGCATAAATGGCTGTCCGCTGACTTGGCTGAACAGATCGACGCGGGACAGCTTGAGGAACACTACCTGATACAGATGGACCAGCAGTTTGCCCTGTCTGGTGCCGAGCGGATTTTGTTCGTCGGGTCTGACGGCGCGGAAGAAAACCTTAAGTACCTCTGGATCGAGCGCGATGAATCCCGGTTCAAGGCTCTGGAAGCTGGCTGGACTCAATTCGCCAAAGACCTGGCCGAGTACGTGCCTGCTGAGCCTGAGCAACCCAAAGCCGAAGGCAAAGCCCCCGACGCCCTCCCTGCCCTGTCTGTCCAGGTACAAGGCATGGTCACCGCCTCCAACCTGAAAGAGTTTGAGGTGAGCGCAATGGCCACTCTGGCCAGCATCAATACCGACCTGCAGACCGATGAAGATTTTGCCGACGCCGAAAGAGCAGTGAAGTTCTGCGGCGACGTAGAGAAGCGCCTGGCTGGCGCCAAGGAAAACGTGCTGGGCCAGATGCAGACCGTGGACGAAGTGGTGAAAACCATTGACCGGATCAGCGAGGAAACCCGGCAGCTGCGGCTGAAGCTGTCCAAGGCGGTGAAGGAGCAGAAGGAAGCCCGCAAGCTGCAAATCCTGAACGATGCGCGCAGCAAGTGGAATGCCTTCATGGGAAGCCTTGAGAAGTCGCTGGAGAAGGAGGCGGACGGTTTGCCGGTGACGCTGAGCTGCAGCAACGCTGACTTCGCGGGCGCCATGAAGGGCAAGAAAACGATCAGCAGCCTGCAGTCCGCCTGTGACGACGAGCTGGCCCGCGTCAAGATCGAAGCCAACGAAACCGCCGAGCTGGTCCGGAGCAATATCCAGCAGCTGAACGAGCACGCTGCCGACTACAAGTTCCTGTTCCGTGACTTTGGCCAAATCTGCATGAAGCCTGCGGGCGACTTTGCTGCAGTGGTGAAAATGCGCATTGCCGACTACCGGGCAGAACAGGAAGCGAAGGCCAAGCGCGAAGCCGAGGAAGCGGCACGGCGCGAGGCTGAACTGAAGGCGCGGCAGGAAGTTGCCGCCCAGGCTCAAGCTGAAGCCGTGGCCGACCCCGCCCTGGATCCACAGAAGACTCTAGAGGTTGCAGAGGCGAAATCCGGCAACCAGGCACCAGCCATGCCCGACCCAAACGAAATGGTTCGGGTACTTGCCAGCCACTACGGAGTGAGCTTTCAGCAGGCGCAAGCATGGTTGGCTCGGGTGGAGTGGAGGGCTGCGGCGTGAGCAGAAAGCTTTTCGAGATCGGCGCCAAGGAGTTCAAAGTGCTGCAGCAGGCCGCAAAAGACGGCAAACCCCTGTCAGTTGTCTGCAAGAAGCTCGGCGTTCACCGAAACGTGATTAAGCGGGCTTGCCGTGACGCCCTTCTGTCCAGCTGGCTAGAAGAGAACTTCCCGAAGCAGCAGGGCGTTGGCAGTCGTCCGGAGGCCTACGGCAGAGAGTTGGCATCAAAGGTTGATGGGGGCTTGCGCAAACTGAAGCTCGAGCAGATCGGGGCGCCGCTGAAGGTGCCGGAGACGGTGCAGGCGAAGTGGTTAACCCGGAGGTGGGCAGCATGAATCCCCACAACAAAGACGAGTTCGCTGCCGCCTGGGCGGAGCTGGATGACCCGAGAACAATGGAGCAGGTATTGGCCGACGACCAGCAAGACCTGGAAAGCCGCGAGGTATACCGGACATCGGACGGGTTGTATTTCGAGGTTTCCCGCAAGCTGCCATGCGGCACCGTGGTCACCGAGTCCGGGTCATGGTTGAGCCCGGAGGAATTTTCGCAATGCGAGAGGTACGTGTGATGGGCGCCAGAAAGAAGTTAACCGGCTTGGCCTTGATTCGACTGCATGACGACCTGAAAGAGCGTCGGCGGCTCCGGCAGGTTCTGTCGGAAAACTCGGTGGAAGTGTTGAGCCTGGAGCTGGACATCGGCACTACCACGATTGCGCGCATGGAGCGGTGCAAGTTTGATGCGGACAGATTCCCGCAGATAGACCTCACTGTTCTTGCGGAGGTGAAACGCCGGAGAACGCTGTACTGGCTGGCCAGTGAGCAGTATTACCCGCGCTACAAGGACGCCGCGCTGATGGCCAGGTACGACATTTCAAAACCCACACTGACGCGCAGAGCGAAGGAGTGGCGGGCAGCACAGATGGAAAGCAGGAGGATGGCGGCATGACATTCGAAGAATATGAGCACGAACACCTTTTTGCGCTGACTGAGTGCGCAAAGAAGCTGGTGCGCATGGGCTGGAATGCCCGGGGCAGCCACGGCAGCTGTCAAGGAATCCTTGATAGCTCAGGCTTCGAAGTATCTATCACGCCGGAAATGATCGAAGCCGGAGCCAGGCGCCTGGTTGCATGGGAAGACGGGAGCGAGTGGCCGGACAGCTGGAGCCCGATGGTGGTTGCAGCGGCCAGGAATGATGCGGAACGGGTACTGAGATCAGCGCTGAATGCGCGGGCAGATCATATTCGTGACGCCACGAAAATGGTTAAGGGCAATGTGGCGCTGGCTGGGGACATAACCGACGAGGACGGCACCACGTTTCACAGAGCGCTGCTGATTCAGTTTACGGATGACGCCAGTCTGCGGGCAGCGGTTGATTCGGGCCAGTGCCGGTTTACGGTGTTTGGGGGTGAGGTGTGAACGATAACGAGCAAGGCGTAGATGGTCTTACTGAAGCCAAAATACAAATCCCGGTTCAATCAGGTAACCGAAAGGTTGTGCCGGCCCTGGTGCATAAGGCTTGCCCAGGACTTGCAGTGACGATGATCCCGTTCGGGGCGTTTCAGGTCACTCATGTTAAAACCGGGCGGAAGCTCTGCCGCCTATATGAGCGAGCATCTTCGGCGCTGCTATCCATGAGCTGGTGGGCATTAATTGCGGACATGAAAGGGCAGTCTTGGGCAGACCTTGATCAAGCCGGATCAGTCCGACTCATCGAACAGGCAAAGGATGACGAAGTCCCGTTCGATGGTTGCACAAGCACCTCCCGGGGCGTCACACGGAAGATGACCGTTGGAGAGTGGTTCCAGCATCAAAGAATGCCCATGTTCGACGAGTTTCCATGGGAGGAAACAGACCCGTATGAACTGGCTATCGCCAACCTGGAAAAGATCGAGGTGCCGGCATGAGCATCGAACTAAAACCCTGCCCATTCTGTGGTGGCGAAGCCGAAATGATGGGCGACCAATATCCGTATGTTGAGTGCCACGAGTGCGGTGCTGGCTTTACGGCGAACCATTCATACGAATTTGATGAGGATGACGCTGCGAGCAACTGGAATACCCGCCGCTTCGGTCAGGACAAAATGAAACGAATCGCAGAAAAGAAAATCGAGCAGCTGGGCGGCGATGTTTGCGGGGTGCTGGTGCGCAAGGATGGCCGGCTGGCTGCAGTGGATGAGCATGGGCGGGTGCGGTGGTTGCAGGATGATGGCGGTGAGTATGCAGCTTACCTTGAGGGCATGAATAGCCACCTAAAGGCCGAGCTGGAAGCCGCCCGCGCCCAAAGTGGGCAGGGTGCGGAGCCTTTGGCTTACTGGGACGGCGATGCCGGAGAAGCAGAGACCGCCTTTCAGTTTGAGCGGGATAGCATTTACTCCACGCCAGTCTACACCCAGCCACAGCCCGCCCAGCAAGGGAGTGTGCCGGACGCTAAAGCTATTATTGCCGCGCTAAGGACGTGCAGCAGTATCACGGAGGCCGAAGCGGTGGTCATGGCTCAGATGAATTTATCCAAACCCCAGCCAGAGGCTGATGGGTGGGTTAAGTGCAGCGAGAGGTTGCCGACTGAGGCGGATGCTGATGTTGACGAAAACGTATGGGTTTATGACAAGGCCATGTCCAACGAAAAGTACCGGCAAACGCGCGCAATATGGTGGACAGTGAAAGAAGTATCTGATTATACGCACTGGAAGCCCACCGGGCTCAAGCGCCCACAACCACCGAAGGAGGGCGAGTGATGGCTGTAGATAGTGAAACCTATATGGCAGTGTGCGACCAGGTTCAGGAATTGCGCCAGCAGCTCGCCGACGCCAAGAAAGAAAACGAGCGCGTCCGCCAAGCCAACCTTGATGTGATGATGCATTTTGAGGACATGAAGGCGGCTAAGGAGAAGGTAGAGGCGCGGGTGGCGGAGCTTGAGGCTGACAACGCACACCAGCGAGAGCGCCGAAACGCGGCTCGGGAGTGCATTAAGAAAATGGGTGATGGCAGCCCTTGGCTCCTCCGCAAGCAGGCAGAGGCGGTTGAAGCCCTAGCAAAACGCTTTCAGGACGCTGCAGATAAGGCAGATAGGGCGGACGAAGACGAGTCCGATACGGCGTTGACGTTAATCATTGCCAAGTCGGTTGCGCTAAAGGAGGCCTATCAACTCCGCCAGAAAGCCGAAGAAGCCGAGCGGGCGGGAGGTGAGAAGTGGCCGAAACACCAGAAATCATCTACTTGATTCCGGGCGAAGACATAGATGGCCGCATGGGCTGGCTGTGGTGCGATGACCCTGCGCCAAGCCATGACCATGACCCTGCCGAGGCGGTGAGGTACATACGAGCAGACAAGCACCAGGAGATCATCGACCGACAGGCCAAAGCGGCAAAGATGGGCATGAATGCCGCGAAGAAAAGCGCCGAGATCATGGAGCGCAACGCCAAGAAGATGCTGGCCGAATCCAGCCCGGAGGTTATCGAGAGTGAGCGGGCGGCGAACGCCATGTTGACTGATCGCGTGGAAGAACTGGAAACCATGGTCAAGGTTTTCCGGGGCTGCATTGAAACAGGTCTGATGCCCAAGCCTGGCAGTCCTTGCCAGAAAAAGGTGTTTGAACTCGTCGGAGAAAGCGAAGGGGGCGGGAAGGCATGAGCAGAATCCCACTGAGCGACTGGAAGGAAAAGAACTACCCGGGCAAATGTCCGAGCCTGCGCACCTGCCGGAATTGGGCCAATGATGGCTTGATACCAGGCGCGGTCAAGGTGGGTGGTCTATGGTTCGTGGATGAGTCCATCGAGAAACAGGCCAATGGCAACAGCCGGGTGGCAAGGATACTGGCCGCGTAATGGCACCACGTAAACGACTGCGCCGGAATGCAGACCTGCCGGCCAACCTTTATGCCAACAAGGTCGGCGGCACCACGTATTACCGGTACCGTCGGCCGGACACAGGCACCTTCCACAACCTGGGCACGGTCAAGGGTGAAGCCGTGGCCGATGCCCGGCAGCTGAACGCCATACTGTCCAAGCCCGTGGATAGAGTGGGCGCCGTGCTGGGCACCGCCGAGCAAACCATGGCGCACCTGATCGACCGGTATCGAAAGGAGTTCCTGCCGGAGCAGGCGCTGGCCGCCAGCACTGTGAAGCTGATTGGCTACAGGCTGGGCCGGCTTGAGAAGGATCTGGGCGATAAGCTGGTTGAGGAAATCGACGTGAAGGTACTGGCCGAGTACCTGGACGACAACTTCAAACGCGACGCTTACATCAAGCACCGGACCACCCTGATCGACCTATTCCGGTTTGCGCAGATGAAGGGGCTTTACCCGTCTGATCTGGACAACCCGGCCGCCGTCACCTACCCCAAGGCCAGCTACGAGAAGCAGCGCCAGCGGATGACACTGGAGCAGTTCAAGGCCATCCATACCATCGCCCCGTCCTGGCTGCAGATCGCCATGGAGCTGGGACTGGTCACCCTGCAGGGGCGCACCGAGGTGATCGGCATGCAGTTCGCTGACTACGATGAGCAGGCCGGTGTGTTGCGGGTGGTGCGCCAGAAAGTGAAAAAACACGAACATGCTTACCTGGAGATCGAAAGCCCGTGGCTCAAAGGCATTGTTGCCCGGGCCCGGAAGTCTGACGTGGCCAGCCCGTACATCGTTCATCGGGTGCCGGAGCGCAGGAATGCCGCCGAAGGTCGCCAGCACTGGACGCAGTTAACGGCCAACCACTTCTCGGCCGAGTTCCGGAAGTACCGGGATCAGACCGGGCTGTTTGATAATGTACCCAAGGAGCAGCGGCCCACGTTTCACGAAATCCGGGCGCTGGGTTCGTGGCTGTACAAGAAGCAGGGATTTGATACCGAGAGTTACGTGCAGCCGTTGATGGCTCACGCAACCGAGAAGATGACCGAGCATTACCAGAAGGGGCATGAGCAGGAGTGGGTGCGGGTGAAAGCGGAGCTGGATATTACCCAGGTACTACCGAAATAGGCTGGCAATATACAGTATCTATTTCCTTGATTTCCTTGGTTGCCAGTCTTGCCGTCATTGCCTGCGGGTATAAGCCTGATTTCCGTGTTAATTCAACAGGTTGCCCGACTTAAAGCGGCGCCTTGACATGGTAGAGGTCCGCGGTTCGAATCCGCGTGGTCCTACCAATCTTGCCTGAAAAGTCAGTCACTTACGATTCCCGTAAGCACTGGCTTTTTTTGTTTCTGCTGCAACTCCCCGGCTTGGTCACCAAAAAGTAAACATCACCCCTTCCTGTGTTCATAGGTGGCATTCAACCTTCCCGCAAGATAGTCCGAACAGGTGATCGGCTCATATTTGGGCGCTTCGTTCGGCTTTACATCCCGGGGGTCCACCACCGCATCCGGGTCCACTTCCAGAAAGAAGGCCACTGAATAGCGTTCCCGCTCTGGCGCCTTCACCCTGTGTGGTGTCGAAAGATAGGTATCGTTGCTCCAGCGCATCAGGCAATCACCAATGTTACAGACAAACGCGCCTGGAACATGGGGAGCTTCCAGCCAGTGCCCTTGTCGGCTGCGCACCTGAAGCCCCGCTACACCGTCCGTCGCCAGAATGGTGATGTTGCCATAATCGGTATGAGTGCCTGCCCCCGCATCTTCCCGGGCATGCACATCCGAACCCGGCGGATAACGCAGCATTCTCAGGGTTGCAATTGGCTGCTTCAGGTGGGGTTGGAAAAAGTCTTCGGGCAGGCCGAGATCCAGGCTGAAACCGCGATGGATTAATCGGCCAAGCTCCAGACATTCCGCAAAGTAATCCAGTGCCCCGGCCTTCCAGCCCTCAATCGGTGGCCAGAAATTAACACCCCGGAACGGCTTTCCTGCCAGTACATCCGGGTGACCTTTAGGGAAATCAGTGCCTATATTAAAGGCCTCTTTCCGGTCTGCGCCGGCTTGCGGGTTCAATCTTTCATCCGCCAGCGCCACATAGCCGCGATTGTGTGGCGACCGCTTGATCGACATCTGCTGCTTCTGCTCGGCTGGCAACTGGAATAACTGCCTGGCCAGATCAAATACGCCCTCACAGACCTCCGCCGGGATGCCGTGGTCACTGACGTAAAAAAAGCCGATATCCCTGCAGGCCCGCCCCAGTTCTGCCGCCGTTGCCTGGCGCTCGGTCAGGTCCGGGCTCCGCAAACCTTGTAGTGAAATCACAGGTAACTCATTCATGAACCTTCCTCAGGCAAAACCGGTTGTATGGGGGTGTTCAGCAGCACTTCGTCGCAGTTAACGCCCGGGCCGGCGCGATCCACCACCAGGTAATCGGAGTCAGCCGCCAGCGGCAGTAGCGGCGCGTGCCAGGTGCCCGGCCGGTAGTTCACGCCTTGCCCGCCCCTGGCCCAAAAAGCCCGAACCTCCGTTTCATTAAAGTCGCCGGGGGGCGCCACCACCGCCAGGAAATCTCCACCGTTCATTGGCACAAATGCCTGGCTCCCGAGGGGGTGTCGTTCCATCATGTGGATCTCCAACGGTAAAAGCGGCTGGCCCCGGAAAATGGAGAGGATAGCCCGGGCGCCCTCGCCCAGGCACTCAGCACCTGCCAGCTGGTGGAAACGCTCGGTGCGCCCCTGATTAATCAACAAAGGTGCCGGGCCGTGAGTGTCAATGACATCACCGAAGGGTTCGAAAGCTTCGCGGGTAAGCCGCTCAACCGCTATCAGTCGTAACACGCTCACAGAACCGGCTCCCCGAATAACCGCACCCGACTCACCCCGCCGTCAGGAATCATGTTGAAGCGAATGTGGGTAATGGCTCCAAGCTCCTTGAGATCCGTGAACTTAAGTATGGCGTCGGCCTCAAGGGGTTGGGGCTCCAGCAAGGTCGGCCAGAACATGCTCTGGGTGATCAGCGACGCCGCCGTGCCCGCCCCGGCTTCCACACAGGCGGCCTGTACCGAGCAGGCGGCCGGGAAGTTGCCCTTGAAGTGAGCAGTATCTACCTCGATGCTTTCCGGAATACCTTTGTGGCCGAGGGCCAGAATGCACCAGTCGTTGCCTGGCTCTCTCCTACGCCGTGTTTCCCAGCCGTCGCCCATATTGATGCCTCGCCCGGGGCGCAGCAGCTTTCTGGGTTCACCATAGTGGGCGTCGCTCCAGGCCACCTGGTCGGCACCGCATTCCAGCGCCAGCAAGTTGATGGATTGGTTAGGGGCTGCCCGGCGCCAGTCCATCCACGGCCTGCCATAAACCCGCAGGCGCGCAAGCCCGCCGTCCGGGTAGATATGCAAACGCACATGGGTCCAGGGCCGGTCAGAAGTGATGGCGCAGAACCGATGATCATTGCCGGCAAGCTCGGTAGCCGGCACCAGGGGAACCCACTCGCTGTTGCCATCAGGCACAGCTGCCGGGCTGTAACAGGCTTCCAATGATGCCGCCGGTGGGAAGTTGCCGGTAAAGAAACTGGTGTCAAAGTCCACGCCGGTCAGTACCCCCGGCATGGCCAGCCGCACAATGCACCAGTCGTGGCCGGTGGTCCGGCGCCGGCGGGTTTCCCAGCCGTCCATCCACTTGCCGTGGTCATCGTAGCGGTCAGGGTAGAAAGCGGCCGGCCCAGGTGCCAGCATTCGCGCCCGGGGTGCAAAAAACTCGTCGGTGACTTCCAGTACTTCGGCTCCCAGAGAACTGTCCGCCAGGTTCAGTCCCAGCCGGGCAAACTCCGGGCCTTCCGGTACCGGGGCAATCACTACATCAGTCATGGCAGATACTCGAGGTAGGTTGAGACTCAAAGGGATGGTGCGTGCGCCAGTGCCGGGCAATGTCGACCCGGCGGCACACCCACACCCGGTCGTGCTGTTCCAGGTAATCCAGAAATCGCTGCAGGGCGCGGAATTTTCCCGGCCGTCCGATTAACCGGCAATGCAGCCCCACCGACAGCATCTTAGGGGCTTCCAGGCCTTCGGCGTACAGCACATCGAAACTGTCTTTTAAATACTGGAAGAACTGCTCGCCGGTATTGAAGCCCTGGGGCGAGGCAAAGCGCATATCATTGGCTTCAAGGGTGTAGGGAACCACCAGGTGGGGCTGCTGTGTGCCAGCGGAGTCGATCACCTGTGTCCAGAACGGCAGGTCATCACCGTAATAATCGCTGTCGTACAGAAAGCCGCCCTCCTCGACCACCAGCCGCCGGGTATTGGGGCTGTCGCGGCCGGTATACCAGCCTTGCGGGCGCTCACCGGTGAGTGCCTGGTGCTGCTCTATGGCCAGCTGCATATAGCACCGCTCTTCGGACTCGCTCATCTCCTGATAGTGAATCCAGCGCATGCCATGGCAGGCGATTTCGTGGCCGTCTTCAATAAACGCTCTGACCACCTCCGGGTTGCGGGCCATGGCCATGGTCACACCGAATACGGTCAGCGGCAGCCCGCGGCGACGAAACTCCCGCAATACCCGCCAGACCCCGGCCCGGGAGCCGTACTCATAGAGCGATTCCATGCTCAGGTGCCGGTCACGATAGGGTGCGGCGCCGATGATGTCGGACAGAAAGGTTTCCGAGTGCTCGTCGCCGTGCAGCACGCAGTTCTCACCGCCTTCTTCGTAATTCAACACAAACTGCACCGCGATACGGGCGTTACCGGGCCACTGCGCGTGGGGCGGATGTTCACCGTAACCGCGCATATCCCTTGGGTAGGTTTTACCTTCATTCATCCAGGTCGCTCCAGGCCACAGCCTCTGAGAATAACGTCAACAAGAAAATCCGCGGCATGCCCGAAGTCCCTTGGCTCGTACTCTGCCTTGTTTTCCACCATCAGGATTTGCACCTGAAAATCGGCATAATGCTGGGTCGACGACCAGATCAGGAAAATCAGCTGTACCGGATCCACCGGCGCCATCCTGCCCTCATCAATCCAGTGCTGGATTACCGACGCCCTGCCCCGCACCCACTCGCGCATGTTGGTGCGCAGGTGGTCGAGCAAGAAGGGCGCGCCCTGAATGATTTCCATGGCAAACAATCGTGACGCTAGCGGGTATTGCTGCGACATGTTCACCTTGGTGCGAATAAAGGTTTCCAGTGCAGTAGCCGGATCGTCGTCCGGTTTTATTTCCGAGAATACTTTGTTCCAGCGCAGCAGAATGTCGTCGAACATGGCGCTGTACATGCGTTTTTTGTTGCTGAAGTAATAAAGCACGTTGGACTTCGGCAAGCCGGCCCGTTCAGCAATATTCTGGATGGTGGTGCCCTTGTAGCCGTGCAGGGCAAACTCCTGCTCGGCCGCCTGCAGAATGGCTTCCCGGTTCCGCTCCCGGATCCGGCCAGGCCGGTAGCTCCGGCCCGCTTCAGATGTGTTCTGCTGCACTGACAGTGATCTGGTCATGGTTCACTCACTTGTTGTCCGGTGATTCAGGAGTCCACCCTTTCCATTCCGATGGACTCCTGAAATGGATCAAAAGTGGAATTTCACCAGTGCGCTGACTGAACTCTGGGTGTCTACCAGCGTCTCGTTCAGGCCAAACTTGTTGTTCCAGTACTGGTACTCAATACCGGCGTAGAGCACGCCCGGGTTGCCCATGAAGTTACCCACGTCCAGCTTGATCTGGGGCGTGAACTGGAACTCGGACTCGTGATCACTGGCCGAGGTGGACCAGTCGATGTAACCATCCACCAGGAATTTCGCCGCACCCACATCAAACGGCAGGCCCCAGGTGACCGTCATCTGCCAGTCATCACTGATCTCGCTGTTATCAACGTAGTAGAAAGATGTAGTGAAGTAACGGAACGCAGGCACGTCCCACGCCAGGCCGAAACCGTACATGTAGTTGTTTGCCTCGGTACCGCCGCCAAATTCGTACTGCCCGGCCAGGGTGATGTCTTTCACCGGCCCGAACGACAAATCCTGGCCTGTCAGCCAGCTGCCGCTGATATTGGGCGCGAATTCACCGTATACGTTGTCGGTACCTTCAAGGTCTCCCTGAGGCTGCTCCCGGTCGATAAAGAAGAAGGTGCCACCCCAGTTGTGGGCGGTCACGTTCTCGAACGTAAAGTAGGTCGCCTCGTATTCCACTCCCCCGTTACCACCGGCGTCGAACTGAACGCCCTGGTAATCGGCACTGTGCAGGATGGAGATACTGGAGCCACCGAAGAACTTCTCGGCATGGGCAGCAGGCGCAAAACAGGCTGCAGCAACGCAGCTTGCGATCAGGGTTTTACGAAGTGCTTTCATGGCATAGCCTCTCTGGTTACTTTTTTGGGTCATCGGTTGTTAGCAGTACATCGTTTTAGTTAATGTCCCGGCCGGTAGGGCTGGCCAAGAGACAGCGGGGTGTTCAACCGGGTGCGTACCGGGTCGAACGACAAAAGAATCAGCATCAGGATGGTGACCACGTAGGGCAGCATCGCCAGCAACTCGGTGGGGCTGCGCCAGCCCAGCCCCTGGAGCACCAGGTGAAGAATGGAGGCCGCCCCGAACAGGTAAGCACCCAACAGCAAGCGCCCGGGGCGCCAGCTGGCAAACACCACCAGCGCCAGCGCTATCCAGCCCCGGCCTGAGGTCATGTTCTCGGTCCACATTGGGGTGTAGGCCAGCGACAGATAGGCACCGGCAAGGCCGGCCATGGCCCCGCCAAAGGCCACCGCAAGGTAACGCACGGTGAGTACCCGCAAGCCATTGGCGTTGGCCGCACCTGGCGACTCCCCAACGGCCCTCAGAACCAGGCCGCCGCGGCTGAAGCGCAGGAACAGAGCAACACCTGCAAACACCAGCCAGGAAAAATACACCAGCAAATCCTGGGTGAAGAGCGCCCGACCCAGCACTGGAAGATCACTCAACAGGGGGATCGCAATTTTTTCAAAACCCTCGATGGACTGGCCGACAAAGCCGGCACCCACGAAGGCGCTCAGGCCCGTGCCGAAGATGGTTAACGCCAGCCCGGCGGCGTACTGGTTGGCGGAGAGGGTCACTGCCATAACGGCGAACAACATCGACATCGCCAGCCCGGTCAGCATGGCGACAACAACCCCGGCGGCCAGGCTGCCGGTAGACAAGGTCGCGATGAACCCGGCCACCGCGCCCATCAGCATCATGCCCTCCTGCCCCAGGTTGAGAACGCCGGAGCGCTCACAGATCAGTTCGCCCAGGGCCACCAGCAGCAGCGGGGTGCCGGCCACCATCGTGGCGGCAAGAATGTTGGTCAACAGGTCCATATCAGAGCTCCTGGCCGGCCGGGGCGGCGGGTTGGGACAGGCCTGCCGGTAAAGGCCGGCGAAAACGAATCCGGTAGTGAATAAAGGCATCGCAGGTGAGCAGGTAGAATAGCAGCATTCCCTGGAACATGGCGGTCACCGCCTTGGGCATGTTCATGGCAATCTGCAACATCTCGCCGCCAATAAAGGTCAGAGCCAGCAAGGCACTGGCGGCAATAATGCCCAGGGCATGCATCCGGCCCAGAAACACCACAATGATCGCGGTGTAGCCATAGCCCGGCGACACCTGGGGCACCAGCTGTCCGATCGGCCCGGTCACTTCCGCGGCGCCAGCCAGCCCCGCAGTTGCGCCACCAACCAGCAGCGCAAACCAGGTCAGCCGTCTGGCACTGAACCCGGCAAACGCCGCCGCCCGATGATCCTCACCCACCACGTTCAACTGGTAGCCGATGAAGCTGCGGGCAAACAGCACCCATACTGCGACAGCCGCCAGCAACCCGAAGGCCAGGCCGATGTGCAGCCGCGTGCCGTTAATCAGCGCTGGCAACAAAGCCGCATCGGCAAACATCACCGACTGGGGAAAGCCAAACCCGTAGGGATCTTTCAGGGGCCCGTGCACCGCATAGAGCAGCAGGTTCAGGGCGATGTAATTGAGCATGATGGTGGTGAGGATTTCGTTGCAGTTCAGGTGAGTCTTGAGAAACGCCGCAATCGCCGCCCATGCCATACCACCGGCAATGCCCGCCAGCAGAACCGCCGGCAAAACCAGGAATCCACCGGCCTCCCCCACCGAAACCGCAACAGCACTGGCCGCCACCGCGCCAATCAGGAAATGGCCCTCGGCACCGATATTCCAGATTCTGGCCCGGAAGCAGACCGTCAGCCCGGCGGCACACAGCAACAAAGGCGCGGTTTTCAGGCCCAGCTCGGCAAGTCCGGTGAGGTCACTGATCGGCGTGATAAAGAAGAAGGTCAGGGCCTGGATCGGGTCTTTACCCATGCCGAGGAATAACAGGAAGCCGGTTGCGACCGTCAGGGCCAGGGCCAGCAGAGGCGATAACCAGCGCAGGGTGGTAGAGGCTTCAGGGCGGCGCTCAAGCTGCAGCATCAGCAAACTCCTCCGCCTTGAAGTTTCCCGCCATCCACTGCCCGAGTTGATTTATGCTCAACTCAGAAGCCGGGGCCAATGGTGACAGCCGGCCATTACAGATGGCGCCCATCCGGTGACAGAGCTGGTAGAGCTCATCCAGGTCTTCGGATATCAGCAGGATGGCGGCGCCCTCATCGCGCAGTTTTACCAGCGCCTGATGAATAGCCACCGCCGAGCCCACATCCACACCCCAGGTTGGGTGGGAGGCCACCAGAAGCCTTGGTGACTGACAGGCTTCGCGGCCGAGAATGTATTTCTGCAGGTTGCCGCCGGATAAGCTCGAGGCGCTGCTTTGCTCGCCAGAGCAGCGCACGCCAAAGCGTGAAATGACGTCTCTGGCAAACTCCCGAACCCGTTGCCGCCGAATCACACCACGCCGCACCAGGCTCTGCCCTGCAGCGGTCAGCAACGCATTGTCGGCCAGCGACATCACCGGCACGGCGCCCCGGCCCAGCCGCTCCTCGGGCACCACAGCCAGCCCCCGGGCTCGCCGTGCCCCGGGAGGCAGGCGGTCAATCGCCTCGCCGGTGAAACGAATGGCCTCGCCCTTGAGGGTGATCTCTCCGGACAAAACCTTGAGCAGTTCCTCCTGTCCGTTTCCGGCCACCCCGGCAATGCCGACGATCTCGCCTGCGCGCAAGGAAAAACCGATGTTCTTCAGGCTGGTGCCGAAAGGGTCATCCGTTTGCCAGCTCAGCTCCTGCACCTGCAGCAGGGTGTCACCCGGTTGGGCAGCGCTGACCTGGGTTGAAATCGGGGTATCGTCGCCCACCATCAGGCGGGCGATGTCTGAGGCAGATAAGTCTTTCGGCTGGCAATGTCCGCTCACCCGGCCCTGGCGCAACACCGTGGCCTGATCGCACAGGCTTCTGACTTCCTCCAGCTTGTGGCTTATAAACAGAATGCTGCAGCCGTCCCTGGCCAGTTTGCGCAACGTTTTGAACAGTGTGGCCACTTCCTGGGGTGTCAGTACCGAAGTGGGTTCGTCCAGGATCAGCAGGGTACTTTCCTGAACCAGGCAGCGGACAATCTCCACCCGTTGCCGCTCCCCCATAGACAAGGTGCTGACAAAGCGCCGGGGGTCCAGTGCCATCCCATAGTGTTCGGACACCTCCCGGATACGCTGCTCCAGTGCGCCCCGGTCGCGAACCTCATCTGCCGGCAGGCCCAGCGCAATGTTTTCCGCCACGGTCAGGGTTTCAAACAAAGAGAAGTGCTGAAAGACCATGCCTATGCCCAACTGCCGGGCCCGGGCAGGGTTCTCCACTGTCACCGGGTGGCCATTCCAGACAATACGACCGGCATCCGGCTGAACCACGCCATAGATGATTTTCATCAGCGTGCTTTTGCCCGCGCCATTCTCCCCCAGCAGGGCGTGGATCTCGCCGGCGCCCACAG